>Ga0209373_10002280_pt1 | contig 19639 bp, 33 predicted proteins | sample Higcelweek5metaG_FD_187173 | JGI IMG/M metagenome (GOLD analysis project Ga0209373, IMG submission 187173) | Freshwater pond sediment microbial communities from the University of Edinburgh, under environmental carbon perturbations - High... | ecosystem: Environmental > Aquatic > Freshwater >... | reverse complement strand
AACATGTACTATCTCAACGGTGAAAACAGAGAATATCTGGAGCAGCTTTACCGGACGCTGGAAGGCTTTGACGGGTATCTCTGGCGTTATCGGGATTCCGACGGGGACGGCTGTCTGGAAACCTGGTGCGTGTGGGATACGGGAGAGGATAACAGCACACGGCTGGCGGATGCGCCCAACTTCTGGGACGGTGAGACGCCGCCCAAGGGTATGGGTAAGGTTCCCTATGAATCTATGGACTATATGGCATATTCCTTTGACTGCCGCAATACGCTGGCGGAGATTTCAGTATTATTGAAAAACGGGAGAGAAAATTACTGGAAGGAGCAGGCCGGACAGGTACAGGACAAAATCAAGTCCTACCTTTGGCGGGAAGAAAAACATGCCTGCTATGACCGTGATGCAGACAATCAATTCATGGATGTGCTGATTCATAATAATCTGCGTGTGATGTATCACAACGCCTTTGATCAGAAGATGGCGGATGCCTTTATATGCTGTCATCTTCTCAATCCCGATGAATTCTGGACGCCTATGCCGCTGCCTTCTATTGCCGTAAACGAGCCGTTGTTCCGAAATTTTGAGCGGAACGACTGGAGCGGACAGCCGGAAGGGCTGACCTTTCAAAGGGCGATTCGTGCTTTGGAAAACTACGGACATCTGGCGGAAATGACGTTAATCGGGCAAAAGCTGCTGGCGGCGGTAGGCAAAAGCTGCATCTTTACGCAGCAGTTTGACCCCTTTACCGGACAGCCCTCCCGCGCAGACACGCAGGACGGTTACGGACCGACCATACTGGCGGCGCTGGAATATCTGTCCCGCTTTTACGGCATACATAAGGAGCGCAGAGAGATGTGCTGGGGCACACTGCAGGATGGCGAGCATGCCTGCATCTATACCCAGCGCTATGGCGATGCCCTATATCGCATCGACAACCGGCAGGGACAGTGCACTGCCTATATAAATGACCGGGAGATTTTCAGGGTTTCCTGCGGTGTGCGTGTGGTGACCGATGAAGAGGGCACTGTTCTGCGGATTGCCGGCATGGATACACAGCCGCACAATATTTGTCTGCAGGCAAACGGGTTGAAAGTGGATCTGGTCATACAGCCGAATGAGGTATTCGCTTACCAAAACGGCAGATTGCAAAGAACGCAGGCAGTTCCATTTGATTATCCCTATAAAGGGTAACGGTATATATCATGCTGATTGCATTTGGAAATGCTTGCTTCGTATGATATAGCGAGAAAAAAATATATTGCAAAGGGCGATCGCTGATTACTTTGGCGTACCTTTGATTATTGATTTTGCGCAAATAAAAAGCATACGATGTCGGCATTATTAGAAATCCGGGTATGACGGGGGCGATTTTTCTATCAAATCGCCCTCTTTTTCATAAAAACCATAAAAAAACTTAAAAAAAGTGCGATTTTAGTTAAAAAAACGCTTGCAAATAATTTGACTTTATTGTATCATATGAAGGCTGCTTAATGCGGTAAAGTAGCATGTTATGGTATGAAGCAGGAGGTTGCCGTCTTTTATGGCGGGTAATTTCTGCGGACAACTGTCTGACAATCAGACGAACAGCCAAATAGCGGCCGTTCATAAAATTTATAGAGCGGCACACACGGGTAAGTGTATTTGAGCTAACATAAGGAGGTAACGAATTTAATGGCAACACAAAAAATCAGAATCAACTTAAAAGCCTATGATCATAATCTGATCGACCAATCGGCTGAGAAGATCGTAGAAACTGCCAGCAGAACAGGCGCTACCGTTTCGGGTCCCATACCGCTGCCCACCGAAAAGGAAATCGTAACCATTCTGCGCGCACCACACAAGTACAAGGACAGCAGAGAGCAATTTGAGCTCCGCACACACAAGCGCCTCATTGATATCTATAATGCAGGCCCTAAGACGGTTGATGCACTTATGAAGCTGGATCTGCCCGCAGGTGTGGATATTAAGATTAAACTGTAAGGGTGGAGGTGACCAAATATGAAGAAAGCAATCATTGGTACAAAAGTCGGCATGACTCAAATCTTTGCTGCAGACGGAAAAATCATTCCCGTCACTGTAGTTCAGGCGGGTCCCTGCACGATTGTTCAGAAGAAAACAGTAGAAAAAGACGGCTATGACGCTCTTAAGGTTGCCTTTGGCGCTATCAGAGAGCATCTGGTGAATAAACCCGATAAGGGTCAATTCCAAAAGGCAGGCGCTGCCGTTGCCCGTTATATGCGGGAACTGCGTTTGGAGAACAGCGCAGACTATGAAGTCGGACAAACCATCGCCTGTGATATCTTCGCGGAAGGCGATCAGATCGATGTCTCTGCCAAAAGCAAAGGCCGCGGCTTCTCAGGTGTTATCCTTATGTGGAATCAGCACACGGGTCCTATGGCTCACGGCTCCGGCTGTCACAGAGTGGTAGGCTCCATGGGCGCGAACTCGTCCCCCAGCAGAGTCATGAAAAACAAGCATATGCCCGGTCACTGGGGTAACGAGAAAGTTACCGTACAAAATCTGGAGATCGTTCGTGTGGATACCGAACGCAATGTTCTGCTCATCAAGGGTGCAGTTCCCGGAGCGAAAGGCGCATTGCTTACGGTTACACAGGCGGTCAAGAGCAAATAAGCAAAAGGAGGTAAAAAACTATGCCTAAAGTAGCTGTATATAATATTGAAGGCGCCACCGTTGGCGAAGTTGAACTCAGCGATGCCATATTTGCGTCCGATATCAATACCTATGTTATGCACCAGGTTGTGCACGCACAGCTGGCAAACAAACGCCAGGGCACCAAAAGTGCTTTAACTCGCACTGAAGTAGCGGGCGGCGGCAAGAAACCTTTCCGCCAAAAGGGTACCGGTCGTGCCCGTCAGGGCTCTACCAGAGCGCCTCAGTTCAATAAGGGCGGCGTGGTATTTGCACCCAAGCCCAGAGATTTTTCCATTGCGGTTCCCAAGAAGGTAAAGCGTCTCGCACTGAAGGGCGCATTGACTTCCAAGGTTTGCGAAGAGAGCTTCATCGTTGTGGATGCACTGTCTCTGGCGGCTCCCAAGACCAAGGACATGATTAAAGTTCTTGCCAACCTGAAACTGGACGGTAAGACACTGATCGTAACCGATGTGTGCGATGATACCGTATCCCGCGCAGCCGGCAATATTCCCAATGTGATGACCACTTTGGTCAACACCCTCAATGTGCTGGATATCCTGCGTCATGATAAGATGCTGGTAACCAAGGATGCACTTGCCAAGATCGAGGAGGTGTACGCATAATGAATTTTTATGAGGATATCATTATTAAGCCCGTTCTCTCTGAGAAGAGTTATGATTTCATGGCAGACAAACGCTATGTTTTCATGGTGGATCTGAAGGCCAATAAGAATCAGATCAAGATGGCCATTGAAAGTATTTTCGGTGTAAAGGTAGCCAAGGTTAACACCTTGATCACGGAAGGCAAACTGAAGCGCCAAGGTAATCACGAAGGTCGTCGTCCTACCCGCAAGAAGGCCTATGTAACATTAACAAAAGACTCAAAAGCAATCGAATTCTTCGAGGGCATGGCCCAGTAATATAGGAGGTAGAGTATTATGGCAATTAAAAAATACAAGCCGACTTCTCCCGCCAGAAGATTTATGACAGTGTCCGCCTTTGAAGAAATCACTTCAACCACTCCTGAGCGTTCACTGTTGGATAAAGTCAAGAAGAGCGGCGGCAGAAATCATAACGGCCGTATTACCGTTCGTCATCATGGCGGCGGCAATCTGCAAAAGTATAGAATCATTGATTTTAAGCGTAACAAGGAAACCGTTCCCGCATTGGTAGCGACCATTGAGTATGATCCCAACCGTACTGCCAATATCGCATTACTGCATTATGCAGACGGCGAAAAGAGATACATTCTGGCTCCTTTGGGTCTGAACGTAGGCGATACCATCCTCTCCGGTGAGACCGCTGATATCAAGCCCGGCAATGCCATGAAGGTCAAGAATATTCCCTTAGGTACCTTGATTCACAATATCGAGTTGGTTCCCGGCAAGGGCGGCCAGCTGGTACGCTCTGCAGGAAACTCCGCACAGCTGATGGCTAAGGAAGGCAAATATGCGCAAGTACGTCTGCCCAGCGGCGAAGTGCGCATGATCTCCATGGAGTGCAGAGCAACCATCGGTCAGGTAGGCAACATCGATCATGAAAATATTTCTTTGGGTAAAGCAGGCAAAACGCGTCATCTGGGCATTCGTCCTACTGTTCGCGGTGTGGTTATGAACCCGAATGACCATCCTCACGGCGGTGGTGAAGGCAAATCCCCTGTTGGTATGCCCGGTCCTGTTACTCCGTGGGGCAAGCCCACGATGGGTCACAAGACTCGTTCGCACAAAAACCAGTCCAATAAGTACATCGTAAAACGTTGTAACTGATAACGTTCGTTAATAGGAAGGAGGCCCTAGATAAATGAGTAGGTCAATTAAAAAAGGACCCTATGTCAGCGAAAAACTGCTGGCGAAAATCGAAGCAATGAACCAGAAGGGCGAAAAGAAGGTCATCAAGACATGGTCAAGAGCATCTACAATTTTTCCCCAGATGGTTGGTCATACCATTGCCGTGCATGACGGCAGAAAACATGTGCCTGTCTATCTTACTGAGGATATGGTAGGCCATAAGCTGGGAGAGTTTGCTCCTACACGCACCTTTAGGGGTCACTCCAGTTCGGAGAAGGCCACCTCGGTAAAATAATAGAAGGAGGCGAATATTTATGGCAAAGAGAATGAAAGAAAAGGCTTTACATCGCAGAGAAACCCGTGATAAAAGACCAAAGGCAATTGCCAAATACATCCGCATCTCCTCTCGTAAGGTGCGTATTGTAATCGATTTAATCAGAGGCAAAAAAGTCAACGACGCTCTGGCGATCCTCAGGTTTACTCCTAAAGCGGCCGCACCGGTGGTGGAGAAGCTCCTGCGTTCTGCTATTGCAAATGCGGAGAATAATTTGGATTTGAACAGAGACAATCTGTATGTGGCTGAGGTGTATGCCAATCAGGGCCCGTCACTCAAGAGATTTATGCCCAGAGCCAAAGGCAGTGCATCTCCGATCCTTAAGAGATCGAGCCATATCACCATCGTCTTAGACGAAGCCAAGTAATAAAGGAGGCAAACAGATGGGACAGAAAGTTAATCCTCATGGCATGAGAGTAGGCGTCATCATGGGTTGGGATTCACGTTGGATCTCAGAAAAGAAGGATTTTCCGGAGAAGCTGCTGGAAGATTATAAACTCCGCAAATATTTGAAGCAGAAGCTGTACTCTATTAATGTTTCCAAAATCGAGATTGAGCGGAAGACCAATGCCGTAACCGTATTTATTTATACCGCTAAGCCCGGTGCCCTCATCGGCAAGAGCGGCGCAGGCATTGATTTACTGAAGGTTGATATTGAAAAATTTATCGGCAAAAAAGTGAACATCAATGTTATTGAGATCCGTAAACCCGATATGGATGCACAGTTGGTTGCAGAGAGCATTGCACAGCAGCTGGAGAAGAGAATCTCCTTCCGCCGCGCTATGAAGCAGGCTATGCAGCGTGCTATGAGAGCCGGAGCAAAGGGTATCAAGACGATGGTTGGCGGACGTCTGGGCGGTGCGGAAATCGCCAGAAACGAAAGCTACCATGAAGGCAGCATTCCGTTGCAGACCATGCGTGCCGATATCGATTATGGTTTTGCCGAAGCGCGTACTACTTACGGACGCATCGGTGTAAAGGTTTGGATCTATAAGGGAGAGATACTGGTAAAGAAAAACCTCTCCGTAGCTGCGGAAGGAGGCAAATAAACAATGTTAATGCCTAAAAGAGTAAAAAGAAGACGCGTGTTCAGAGGCCGTATGAAGGGCAAAGCACAGCGCGGTAACTTTATTGCCTATGGCGAATATGGTTTGGTAGCTTTGGAGCCCGCTTGGGTGACCAGCAATCAGATCGAGGCTGCCCGTATTGCTATGACCCGTTTCGTGAAGAGATCAGGACAGGTTTGGATCAAGATTTTCCCTGACAAGCCTGTTACCGCTAAGCCCGCTGAGACTCGTATGGGTAGTGGTAAAGGTTCTCCCGAGTATTGGGTAGCCGTGGTTAAGCCCGGCAGGGTATTGTTTGAGATGGCAGGCATCGATGAAGAATCTGCTAGAGAGGCGTTGCGTCTCGCCAGCCATAAGCTGCCTATGAAGGTCAAATTCGTCGCCAAGGCAGACCTAGAAAAAGAACAGGGCGGTGATGGTCAATGAAAGCAAATAAGCTAAGCGGAATGACCAGCTTGGAGCTGAATGTTAAGCTCGGCGATCTGAAGAGAGAGCTTTTTAACCTCAGATTTCAAAATGCAACCGGTCAGCTGCAAAATCCCAAGCAGATAGATGCCTGCAAAAAGGATATTGCACGGATCAAGACCATTCTGCGTGAGCAAGAGCTCAAAGCGCAGGCAAAATAGAGAGAGGAGGTTTGTTCTGTGGAAAATAGAAACTTTCGCAAGCTAAGGACTGGCGTTGTCGTGAGCGACAAGATGGATAAGACCATTGTGGTAGAGATCAAGACCAAAGTTATGCATCCGTTATACGGCAAAACCGTTAATCGTACGAATACGCTCAAGGCACATGACGAAAACAACGAGTGCGGTATCGGTGATCGCGTGCGCATCATGGAGACCAGACCGCTCAGCAAAGATAAAAGATGGAGATTGGTAGAGATCGTGGAGAAAGCGAAATAATCCACACTACTGGAAAGGGGTATATTTATGATACAACCTCAAACAAGATTGAAGGTTGCCGATAATACCGGCGCAAAAGAAATTATGTGCATCAGAGTTCTGGGCGGCTCTTTTCGGCGTAGCGGCGGCATTGGTGATACCATTGTTGCTGCAGTGAAGACAGCTACTCCCGGAGGCGTTGTGAAGAAGGGCGAAGTGGTTAAGGCAGTTATTGTACGTACCGTTAAGGCCGTAAGAAGACCTGATGGCTCCTACATTCGCTTTGATGATAATGCTGCCGTGATCATCAATGACCAGAAGCTTCCCAGAGGAACCCGTATCTTTGGGCCTATTGCTCGTGAGCTGAGAGATAAAGATTACATGAAGATCATTTCTCTTGCCCCCGAAGTGCTGTAAGGAGGTACGGATATGAAGATTATAAAAGGCGATACCGTCGTAGTGATCAGCGGTAAAGATGTCTCCAAAAAGGGACATGAAGTACTGCAGTCTTTCCCCGTGGAGAAGAGAGTGCTGGTTCAGGGCGTCAATATCATCACCCGCCACACCAAATCCCGTAAAATGGGCGAGCCCGGCGGCAGAATCAAGAAGGAAGCACCTATTGCCGTTTCCAATGTAATGATTCTCTGCCCGAAGTGTGATAAGGCTGTTCGCGTAGGCTATGCCTTCAAGGACGGCAAAAAATTCCGCGTCTGCAAGAAATGCGGCGCTAACCTTGATAAGTAAGGGAAGGGAGGTTAAACAATGGCTAGACTGAAGGTTAAATATACAAACGAAGTAGCACCTGCGCTCCAGCAGAAGTTCGGATACAAAAACGTTATGGAGATTCCCAAGCTGGTTAAGGTTGTAGTCAATGCCGGTCTGGGCGATGTAAAGGATGATGCCAAAAAGTTCGAAGCAGCGGTTAAGGAACTGGGCATTATCACCGGCCAGGCTCCCCTGGTAACCAAGGCCAAGAAATCGGTTGCAAACTTTAAGGTTCGTGAAGGCATGAATGTCGGCGCAAAAATTACCCTGCGTTCTGACCGTATGTATGAGTTTGTGGATAAACTGGTAAACATAGCACTCCCTCGGGTGCGTGACTTCCACGGTGTTTCCGCCAACTGCTTTGATGGCAGAGGCAACTATGCTTTGGGTATTAAAGAGCAGATTATATTTCCTGAGATCGAATATGATAAGATCGACAAGGTAAGGGGTATGGATATTGTATTTGTCACTACCGCCAAGACAGATGAGGAAGCCAGAGAACTCCTTCGTTTGCTCGGCATGCCCTTTAGCTCTTAATGAAAGGGAGGGAATAAATAATGGCCAAGAAAAGTATGATCAATAAACAACAGAAGACTCCCAAGTTTTCTTCAAGAGCGTATACCAGATGCACGATCTGCGGCCGTCCCCACGCTGTTCTCCGCAAGTATGGCGTCTGCCGTATCTGCTTCAGAGAGCTTGCATATAAGGGACAAATACCCGGCGTCAGAAAAGCTAGCTGGTAGTCACAAATTAGAGAGGAGGAAACCATAATGGTTGTAACAGATCCTATTGCAGATATGCTCACCAGAATTCGTAATGCGATGGTAGCAAAGCATAGCACGGTTGATATTCCGGCGTCAAAAATGAAAAAGTCACTGGCTCAGATACTGCTGGACGAGGGCTTTATTAAGGGCGTTGAAATCATTGATGCGGCTCCTCAGGGGACCATTCGTGTCACCCTTAAGTATGGAGCAAATAAAGAAAAGATCATTTCCGGTCTGCGCAGAATAAGCAAGCCAGGTTTGAGAGTGTATGCCCGCGCGGAGGAGCTGCCCAAAGTACTGGGTGGTATGGGTATCGCAGTGATATCTACTTCCCAAGGCGTCATGACTGATAAGACAGCCCGTAAGCTGGGTGTGGGTGGCGAAGTGCTCGCCTACATTTGGTAGTGGGTAAGGATAATGGAGGTGTAATGTATGTCAAGAATAGGTAAGCTCCCCATCACCGTACCCGCTGGCGTTACCGTGGATGTTGCTTCGGACAATACCGTTACGGTCAAAGGTCCTAAAGGCATTCTCGTTCAGAAGCTGCACAGTGATGCGATTATTAAAGTCGAAGGCACTACCATTCTGGTAGAGCGGGCTTCCGACAGCAAACCGGATCGTTCTTTGCATGGTCTGACCCGCACCCTGGTGAACAACATGGTACTGGGCGTGACCACCGGTTTTTCAAAAGCCCTGGAGATTCAGGGTACCGGCTACAGAGCGGCCATGCAGGGTAAAAAGCTGGTACTGACCATCGGTTATTCTCATCTTGTAGAGATGGAAGAACCCGAAGGTATTACCATTGCGGTGCCCACTCAGACCAAGATCGTGGTTTCGGGCATGGATAAACAAGCGGTAGGTCAGGTAGCCGCCGACATTCGCAAGGTGCGTGAGCCCGAACCCTATCATGGTAAAGGTATTCGCTATGAAGGCGAGTATGTTGCCATTAAAGAAGGTAAGACTGGTAAGAAGTAATAGGAAAGGAGAGGCAATCGTATGATTTCGAAATTTGATAAAAACAGCGACCGCAAAGCACGTCATGCACGTGTACGCAAGAAAATGGAAGGCACTGCAGAGCGTCCCAGACTGAATGTCTATCGCAGCTTGAACCATATCTATACCCAAATTATCGATGATACAGCCGGCATCACCTTGGTTGCAGCTTCTACAGTCGAGCCTGAACTGAAGGCTGCTGTTGCAGAGATGACCAAGCAGGAGGCTTCCAAGTATATTGGAGAGCAGATTGCCAAGCGTGCTCTGGATAAGGGCATAAAAGCAGTTGTATTTGACAGAGGCGGATACCTCTATACCGGCAGAGTTGCTTCCGTGGCCGTAGGCGCCCGTGAAGCAGGTCTGGATTTTTAGTAGGGGGAATGGATAAATGCAAAAAATCGATCCCAAGACTCTTGATTTAAAAGAAAAATTAGTTTCCATTAACCGTGTTGCAAAGACTGTTAAAGGCGGACGCAATATGCGTTTTGCAGCCTTAATGGTGGTAGGCGACGGTAATGGCTATGTAGGCGTAGGCGCAGGCAAAGCAACGGAAGTGCCGGAAGCTATTCGCAAGGCTACTGAGGATGCCAAGAAGAACGTGATTAAGGTATCCATGAAGGATACCACCATCCCGCACCAGATCATTGGCAAGTTCGGCACAGGCTGCGTGCTTCTGTTACCCGCTCCGGAAGGTACCGGCGTGATTGCCGGCGGTTCTGTCCGTGCCGTGCTGGAAGCAGCAGGCATCAAGGATATCCGTACCAAGAGCTATGGCAGCAACAATCCGGCCAACTGTGTGAAGGCTACGATTGCAGGTCTGAAGGCTCTAAAGACTGCTGAAGAATTCGCAGCTATGCGCGGCAAGTCTGTAGAAGAGCTCATGGGCTGATGAAGGAGGAAATTTTACCGTGAAACTGAAAGTTACATTAGTCAAGAGCGTAATTTCCCAGAAGGATGATCAAATCGCAACCGTACAGGCGTTGGGACTGAAGAAGACCAATTCCACTGTAATTGTTAAAGACAATGCGGCAATGCGCGGTATGATATTCAAAGTGAAGCACTTAGTAAGCGTTGAAGAAATCGACGAGGAGGTGTGCAAATGAAACTACATGAGTTACAACCCGCACCAGGATCCAGAACCGCTCCCCGCCGTAAAGGCCGTGGAGAAGGCTCCGGACTGGGTAAAACTTCTGGCAAGGGCCATAAAGGTCAAAATGCCCGCAGCGGTGGTGGCGTTCGCCCCGGTTTTGAAGGTGGACAGATGCCACTGACTCGCAGAATCCCCAAGCGCGGCTTTTTTAACCGCGACGGCAAAGTATTTACCATTGTTAAGCTGTCTGATTTAGAGGCCTTTGAGAACGATACGGTTGTTACCGTAGAATTGTTGTTGCAGTCAGGTCTTATCCGCAAGCTGGAGAAAAATGGGGTTAAGATTTTGGGCAACGGCGAACTAACCAAGCGTCTTACAGTCCAAGCGGCCGCTTTTACAGCTACGGCTCAGCAGAAGATTGAAGCGTTGGGAGGAAAAGCTGAGGTGATTCTATAATGTTTGATACATTTAGAAACTCATTTAGAATCCCGGAGCTGCGTAAGAAAATACTTTATTCGCTGCTTATGCTTCTCATCTTCCGTCTGTGCACCTTTATACCTACTCCCGGTGTAAACCCTTCTGCAGTCAGTGACGCAGTGAACGGCAGTTTTTTGGGTATCATCGATGTGATTACCGGCGGTGCATTACAGAATTATACCTTCATGGCCATGGGCATTACTCCTTACATCAATGCGTCCATCATACTGCAGCTTTTGCAGGTGGTTATACCTAAGCTGGATCAAATGGCGAAGGAAGGTCCCGAAGGAAGAGCCAAAATCAACCAGATTACCCGTTACTCCGCTCTTGTGCTGGCATTCCTGCAGGCTGTGGGCATCTGCTACTCCTTTGAAGTCTCCGGCAGCGCTGTTATCGTGTCGAGCCTTTCCGAGATGAAGTGGTTTGCTTATCTCCTCATCGGTGTATCGCTGACAGCGGGTTCTGCCCTTGCCATGTGGATTGGTGAACGTATCACCGAAAAAGGCATTGGCAATGGTATTTCGTTATTGATCTTTATCGGCATCGTTGCCAAAATGCCTCCGACAGCTGTCGCTTATATACAGTCGGCAGGATCGGATGAAAGACTTTGGTGGTTCCTGATTCCCATTGTGATCGGTATCCTTGCGTTGATTGCTCTGATCATATTTGTTGATTTGGGTGAGCGCAGAATTCCCATTCAGTATGCGAAACGGGTTTCCGGTCGTAAAGTGTACGGCGGACAAAGCACCTATATGCCTCTGAAGCCCAACAGCGGCGGCGTATTGCCTTTGATTTTCGCGATCTCACTGCTGACCTTCCCAACCATCATTACGCAGATTTTCGCACCAAACGGCGGCTTTGCCACCTTCTACTCGAAATGGCTGGGTTCCGGTACATGGGGCTATGCAATTGCCAGCGTGTTCTTGGTTATAGGGTTTGCTTTCTTCTATTCGGAGATCACCTTTAATCCTGTGGAGACATCTCAGGATATTCAGAAATACGGCGGCTTTATACAGGGCATTCGTCCCGGTCGTCCTACCAGTGATTATCTGAAAAGAATCAATCACAGGCTGGTGCTGTTCGGCGGACTGTTCCTTGCCTTCATTGCTGCGGCACCTATGATTGTCACAGCGTCTTTTGGCTCTGTGGAGAGCAGTCAGACTATTTTGAATCTGGCGCTGACATTTGGTACGACCGGCATACTGATTATGGTCAGTGTAGCGATCGAAGTGACCAAGCAGCTTCAGTCCGAGATGGTAATGCGTCATTATAAAGGCTTCCTGGATTGATGGGGGTAAGCATGCGAATTGTATTATTAGGTGCTCCGGGTGCCGGTAAAGGCACACAGGCAGTGAGAATCAGCGCACGTTACGGTTTGCCCCATATATCTACGGGAGATATGTTCCGTGAGAATATTTCAAAGGGTACACCTGTGGGACTGCGTGCCAAAGGGTATATGGATAAGGGAATGCTTGTTCCGGATGAAGTTGTTTTAGATATGGTGGCAGAGCGTTTAGCCAAGCCCGACTGTGAAAACGGATTTCTTCTGGACGGCTTTCCCCGCACCATCCCTCAGGCAGAGGCACTGGATCAGAAAGTCACACTGGATATTGTACTAAATATAGACACTGATCAGGAATTGCTGCTCAACCGTTTGACCGGCCGCAGAGTGTGTAAGGATTGCGCAGGCACCTATCACATGAGCACCTTGACCGGTACGGTTTGCCCCAAATGCGGCGGCGAACTGCTGCAGCGTGCGGATGATACCGTTGAAACGGTGGGCAAGCGTCTTGCAGTGTATTATCAGCAGACCGCTCCTTTGACAGACTACTATGAGAAGCAAGGGAAGCTGGTCACCGTGGACGGCGGGCAGAATATCGAAGACACATTTACAGAGGTATCTGCCAAGCTGGATGATATTTTATAATGGTTTATTTAAAGAATTTAAGCGCCATGCGCACCATGCTGGAAGGCGGCAAATTGCTGTCGGACACACTTGAACTGATGAAGAACAGTGTGCGCATTGGCATTACAACAAAAGAGTTGAACAAAATCGCACAAAGGTATATAATAAGTAACGGTGCGCAACCATCCTTTCTCGGATACGGTGGATTTCCCGCAGCACTTTGCATTTCTGTAAATGAAGTCGTGATACATGGGATTCCCTCCGATCAAGTTTTACAGGATGGGGATATCATCAGTATTGATGCGGGTGTGTACTATAAGGGTTATCATACCGACGCGGCGCGTACCTTTGCGGTCGGCACGGTCAGTGATGAAAAGAAGCAATTGATGCGCGTCACAGAGCAGTCCTTCTTTGAAGGGGTTAAGTTTGCCAGGACCGGCTTTAGGATTTCCGATATTTCTGCTGCCGTTGAGCGGTATATCCATCCCTTTGGCTATGGCATCGTGCGATCCTTTACAGGTCATGGCGTGGGCAAAGAACTCCATGAATCTCCTGAAGTGCCCAATTACGGCAAGCCGGGCAGAGGACTGCGGATTACCAATGGCTTGGTTATCGCCATAGAGCCTATGGTGACTTTAGGCGGCGATGCCGTGAAGGTGCTGGACGATGACTGGACTACAGTAACCTGTGACAACAGTTGTGCAGCCCATTATGAGAACACGGTATGTATCGTAGACGGTGAGCCCGTAATCATCACTTTGCCGGATGCAGCTATATAGGAGGGTAAGTTTTGGATCCTATAGATTATTCCATCGGACGAGTGGTCTATTCCAGGCAAGGTCGGGACGCAGGCAGGTATTATGTCATCGTGCAGATTGTTGACGAACAGTTCGTTACTATTGCAGATGGTGCCTTGCGTAAACTGGCTAAACCGAAGCTGAAAAAGCGAAAACACTTGGATCCCAAGCCTATGCAGTTGGATGCCATCGGTGAAAAACTGCGCAGCGGAAGCAAGGTTTTCGACAGTGAAGTAAGAAATGCTCTTGAGTCCTTAGGTCTCAATACAAAACAGATCGAACAGGAGTGAACAAATGTCCAAAGAAGATGTCATTGAAGTAGAAGGCGTAGTGGTTGAATCCTTAAAAAATGCGGTTTTTGAGGTCAAACTCCAGAACGGATACAAGGTTCTAGCTCACATTGCCGGAAAGCTGAGAATGAACAACATTCAGGTGTTACCCGGCGACCGTGTAACAGTCGAGATTTCACCCTACGATTTGACAAAAGGTAGAATTATTTGGCGGAGCAAGAACTAGCCATATAAAGGAGGAAATATACAATGAAGGTCAGACCAAGCGTTAAGCCTATGTGCGATAAGTGCAAAGTTATTAAAAGAAACGGTAAAGTAATGGTTATCTGTTCTGCAGATAAAAGCCATAAGCAGAGACAAGGCTGAGAATACGGCTTCAGCTTGAAGCGCCATGCCGGTCAAGAAACGGCATTTTTGGCAGTTCGGGCTGCGTATTGACAATGAATCTACATTCGGGCGCGGCTGAATGGGCGGGATGCCCTATTGCTCGAAGAGATTTTATGATATGTATATTAAAAACAATTTTAATTCCAAAATTCGGAGGTGTAACAGATGGCACGTATTGCCGGTGTGGATTTACCCAAGGAAAAACGTATCGAAGCAGGTATCAGAAGTATCTACGGTATCGGTTCTACTCTTGCAGTAGAAATACTGGCGTCTACAGGTGTTAGTCCCGACACGAGAGTGAAGGATTTAACCGAGGACGAAGTAGGCAAGCTGAGAGAATATATTGATAAAAATGTAAAAGTGGAAGGCGACCTCCGTCGTGAATTAGCCTTAAACGTTAAGAGACTTGTCGAGATCGGTTGTTATCGTGGTGTGCGTCATCGTAAGGGGCTTCCTGTCCGCGGACAGAGCACCAAACAGAACGCCAGAACCTGCAAGGGTCCCAAGAAAACAGTCGGCGGCAAGAAAAAGGCCGTAAAGTAAGAGGAGGGTATAAAGAATGGCAAAGCCTAACATTAAGAAGGGCACTCGCCGCCGTATCGAAAAGAAGAATATCGAACGCGGAGCGGCACACATTTGCTCATCGTTTAACAATACAATTGTTACCATTACAGATACCGCAGGAAACGCCATCAGCTGGTCCAGTGCCGGCGGTCTCGGCTTCCGCGGCTCCAAAAAGAGCACTCCTTTTGCGGCTCAGACAGCTGCAGAGACAGCGGCAAAGGCAGCCATGGAGCATGGTCTGCGCACTGTTGAAGTGTTCATAAAAGGCCCAGGCAGCGGACGTGAGGCTGCTATCAGAGCTCTGCAGGCAGCAGGCCTTGAGGTCAGCATGATTAAAGATGTCACGCCGATTCCTCACAATGGTTGCCGCCCGCCTAAGCGCAGAAGAGTATAAGGAGGTAAAATACGATGGCTAGATATACAGAAGCGGTTTGCCGCCTGTGCCGCCGTGAGAACCAAAAGCTTTTTTTGAAGGGTGACCGTTGCTATACTGCAAAGTGTCCCGTAATCAAGCGTGGTACTATTCCCGGACAGCACACAAAAGGCAGAAGAAAGACCTCAGAGTACGGACTTCAGCTGCGTGAAAAGCAAAAGGCTAGACGCACCTACGGCGTACTTGAGAAGCAATTCAAAGGATATTTTCAAAAGGCAGAGAGCATGAAGGGCATCACCGGTACCAATATGCTTTCACTGCTTGAACGCAGGCTGGATAATGTGGTTTATCGTGTAGGCTTTGGTATTTCCCGTGCGCAAGCCAGACAGACCGTAAACCATGGACACATTACTGTGAATGGCAAAAAAGTGGATATTCCTTCCTTCATCGTGAAACCCGGTGATGTGGTAGCTATTCGGGAGTCCAGTCAGGATATTGACAAGTTCAAAGCACTGAGAGAAGGCACAACTCGCCTGATCCCCACTTGGCTTGAGCTCAGCAGTGCAGATCTTTCTGCAAAGGTGCTTTCCATGCCAAAGCGCGAGGAGATCGATTTGAGCATCGAAGAGCATTTGATCGTTGAGTTGTACTCCAAATAATGCGGCAAGATTTTTGCCTCTATTACCATTAAAGGAGGGATTCATACATGATAGAAATCGAAAAGCCTATTATCGAATGCAAGTGCATCAGCGACGACAATACCTATGGGCAGTTTGTAGTAGAGCCTCTTCAGCGCGGTTTTGGCCAGACTATCGGCAATTCTCTGCGCAGGATTATGCTCTCGTCTCTGCCCGGTGTTGCTGTTACGCATATTCGGATAGACGGTGTTCTCCATGAGTTCTCAACCCTTCCCGGAGTCGCCGAGGATGTGACTGAGATCGTGCTGAACATTAAGAATATAGCTGCTCGTCTGCATAGTGAGATACCTGTGGCAGCAGCCATTCATGCAGTAGGCCCCTGCGAGGTACTTGCAGGTGATATCGCCGGAGACAGCAGTCTGGAGATCGTCAATACCGATTTGCATATTGCTACTTTGGGTGAAGGCGCAACCCTGAATATCGAGCTGACTTTCGGCAAAGGTATGGGATATGTTTCTTCTGACAAGAATAAATATGACGATATGCCGATCAACATGATCGCTGTGGATTCCATTTATACACCCATTCGCAAGATCAATTACACAGTGGAAAACACTCGTGTAGGCAAAGTTACTGACTTTGACAAACTGACATTGAATGTTTGGACTGACGGAAGTATTAAGCCAAATGAAGCCATCAGCCAGGCAGCCAAGATCATGAATGATCATCTTGCTTTATTCATTAACCTCACTGACAATATCGGTGGCGTGGAGATGACCGTAGAGAAGGAAGAGGAACAGAAGGTCAAGGCGCTTGATATGATTATTGATGAACTGGATCTTTCGGTTCGCTCATATAATTGCCTCAAGAGGGCCGGTATTAATACCGTTGCCGAATTGATTCGTATGGATGAGACCGATCTGATGAAGGTTCGCAATCTGGGCAAGAAGTCTATGGATGAGGTGCGCCAGAAGTTAGCGACATTGGATTTACAATTACAGAACATTGACGATTAAATAAGGAGGATATACTTATGGCTGGCAATAGAAAGCTGAACCGTCCGTCAGACCAGAGAGTAGCTGTTATGCGCGGCCTGGTAACCAACCTGTTTTGGTACGGCCATATTGAAACCACTGAGGCTAAGGCCAAAGAGGTTCGTAAAGTTGCTGAAAAGCTGATCACTGTGGCTATGAAGGGCAATGACGGTGAAGTTACCGTGAATAAACAGGCGACCAATGAGAAAGGTCAACCTGTTACCATTGAAGTAAAAAATGATACGCCAGAGCGCTTGCATGCGCGCCGTGAGCTGCTGAAATACCTTTATGAGATGCCCATTCCCCACAAGGACAAGAAGGAAAATCGTAAAGAATATAAAGCCCGCACTGCGTCCATCAATCATCCTGTGATTGAAAAGCTCTTCAGAGAGATCGCTCCCAAGTATGCCAAGCGTATAGAAGAAAAAGGTCAAGGCGGCGGATATACCCGCATCATCAAGAAGGGCCCTCGTCGCGGCGATGCTGCAGAAATGGTCATTTTAGAGTTGGTATAAGCTGTTCCGATCACTGAGCAGACATTGAAAATCAGCTGCAACGGTATATGTGATTATAAAATTAAGGCAACGGAATATATCCGCTGTCTTTTTTTATACTATTTTGGGATGGAGATACTCATACCAATCTTCGATAGAAATGCAGACAAAAAATTTTCACAAAACCACACATATCAAGGCTGTTGTTCGATTATTTATACATTTCTTTAACGAATATCAGTATCAAAAAAGCACTGTTGACCGATTGGATTGATCAGTACCCATTAACTGCAATTTTTTCGTTGCCGCTCTGCTTCATAGAACAGCACGGTCGCGGCACAGGCAACATTAAAGGAGGACGCCGAACTGTTTTCTGCCATGGGTATGGTTGCCTGTTGATCGCTGATCTCATAGAATTTATTGCACAAACCCTCTGTTTCGTTGCCTAGCATCAAAAGAAGAGGCCCGGTCAGATCAAGGGTATAGACGGGATTTTGGTGATGAGAAGTAGTAGCAATGACCGAAAACCGTGGATAGGTCTGTTTCAGACGGTCAATCCATGTGATAACCGTGGCATTGTCGGATAGCCGCAGGAAGGGTACTTTGAAGAAGGAGCCCATAGATGCGGAAATGGTTTCAGGGTCATAGATATCCACAGCATGACCGGTGATGATAAGCGCTTCTATTCCCAGAGCGTCGCAGCTGCGCAGTATGGTACCCAGATTTCCTTTATTGGAAGGACGGTCAAACAGCGCGAGCAGAGGGGTATCGCTGAGATGAAGCTGTTCTATGCTGTCCTCCCGCATCCGCACGATGGCAAGCAGCTCCGAGGTGTCTTCCTTACTGCTCAGCGCCGCCATGAGTTGCACGGTAAGCGCATAGTTCACAGAAGTTTGCACACTGTTGATGATAGCGGCAGCCCAATCCGAAAGATGCGCTTCAAAGGAATAAAGGAAGGATTCGATCACCCAATTATTTTTGATAGCTTGATTGATGTTGCGCACCCCTTCGACAAAAAAGGCATTGTATTTATATCGCTTATTCCGGTTGGTTTTTATGACCTCCAGCTTCTGATAAGCGGCATTCTTCACTAAAATTTGTTGGGTTTTCATTTTTCAAAAACTCCTCATACTATTTTTCGGTAGAGATAGTATTATAATCCTCTGTTTCGGTGCACCAAAAGAGCACATCATATTTTGAAATGCCGCAACGGGTGAGCGCCGCATGACGGTGATTGCCATCGTTCCATGTAAAAAATAATAGACATAAAATATTTTCACTGTTATTTTACGGATGCAGCGGGTATCATTCTGATCTTCATTAGAAATGTAGACAAAAGATATTTGCAAAACCGCTATATCCGAGCTTTTGCTTAATTTTTTGCATATTTCTTAAACGAATAACAGTATAAAAAAAGCAGACCACAATCAGTGTCTGCTCTTATACCATGCAAATGCGCCTAAAACGATAATGGCAATACCAAAACAGATAACATACAGGAAAGTGCTGTGATCACCCGTAGCATATACCATAGTGCTAATCCTCCGTTATTCTCCTTACATCAGCGCCTAAGTTGAGCAGCTTTTGTATGATGTTCTCATAACCTCTATCTATGTACTTCACACCGGAGATGGTGGTGGTACCCTGCGCGATCAGTCCGGCCACTATGAGGGCTGCTCCGCCCCGCAGGTCGCGTGCTTCTACCTGCGCTCCGTAGATCTTATCAACACCGTCTATGACCGCCACACGGTCTTCTGTGCGCACCTGAGCACCCATACGGCGCAGCTCCTCCAGATGACGGTAACGCTGCTCGAAGATGGTCTCCGTAATGATGCTGGTGCCTTTGGCTATTGTCAGCATGGTGGAGAAAGGCTGCTGCAGATCGGTGGGGAAACCGGGATAAACCATCGTTTTCACATTGACTGCCCGCGGGCGGCCGTTTGCGGTGACGCGGAGGGTATCTTCGCCGACATCCACAACGACACCTGCCTCGGCCAATTTGGCAGAAACCGACTCCATATGGGTAGGGATACAGTTTTTGATCAGCACATCTCCGCGGGTGGCTGCCGCTATGATCATCCAGGTACCGGTTTCGATCTGGTCAGGAATAATAGTATATGTGCAGCCGTGGAGTACCGTTACACCTTTTATGCGTATAATATCTGTACCGGCGCCTTTGATTCTGGCACCCATGTTGTTCAAAAAGTTAGCGAGATCAACGACGTGCGGTTCTTTTGCACAGTTGAAAATGGTGGTGTTGCCTTTGGCCTTTACGGCTGCCAGCATAAGATTGATGGTGGCACCTACACTTACCATGTCCAGATAGATTTCTGCGCCATGAAGTTCG
>Ga0209373_10002279_pt1 | contig 19640 bp, 16 predicted proteins | sample Higcelweek5metaG_FD_187173 | JGI IMG/M metagenome (GOLD analysis project Ga0209373, IMG submission 187173) | Freshwater pond sediment microbial communities from the University of Edinburgh, under environmental carbon perturbations - High... | ecosystem: Environmental > Aquatic > Freshwater >... | reverse complement strand
GTAGTATTTCCAAAGGTCTTCAGGTTTCACTGACAGCACCTTGATGGATTCTTCACGGATGTGGTAATGGTGGATCAGCTTTTCGAAACGGCTTTTTTGTCCGCTCAGAATGAGGTATTTATAGTTTTCAGGCTGATGTTTCCTGATCATCTCCATCATGAGTTCAATATTCTGCCATTTTTGACAGTTACCACTGTAAAGCAGGATCACATCATCAGCTTTAAATCCAAGTTCTTTTTTGAGTTCGGCCTGTTCAACCGGATCTTCGGATTCTGCATGACTATCGGCAGAGTTTGCCGGAAAAACGATTGCATCGCCTTTAAAATCAGGGTATTTTTCGCTGAAGTGATTTTTCATCACCTCCGAAACATTAACGGTAACCCGGCACCAGCGGAAACAGAATTTCTCCACAATTGAGTAAAAGAAAACGGCCAGACTTCTGCCAGCCAGTTTTCGCTCATCGATCATCACCCCATGAAGGTCAAGTACCAGTGGTACCCTGTTTTTGAGGATCATCAGCTGCAACCAGATTGACGGGACTTTTGCGATTGAGTGTATGTAGATTACGCCGGAATTTCTGAGGACTGACAATATCCGAAAAAAGTGGAAAAATGCGTTCAGGTGCATCACCTGCATGTGGTTGTCACGCTGGTCGGTATGTTTGAACCCGTTTTTGCAGAAACGAATATCCAGATGGATACGGTTCTCGTCGCTGAATACCTGATCCACGTGATGAACCCGCCGGAAATATCCGTCGCGCATGTTCGCTTCAGTTGGAAAGGTTGAGACGAAAGCTATATAGCTCATAGTGTCTTCATAAAGTTGACAATTTTTTTCGCTGCATCGCCCTGCCCGAATGGATAGGTGATTTGGCCTGCATTTTGGGTTGTCCCGGTTGATATAAGATTCCTGCACTCCCTGACAATTTTCTCAGGATCGGTTCCAACGAGTTTGACCAGTCCTGTTTCCAGGGCTTCAGGCCTTTCAGTAACCTCACGCATAACCAATACCGGCTTGCCCAGCGCAGGGGCTTCTTCCTGAATTCCCCCGCTGTCGGTCAAAATAAAATGACTTTTCTGCATCAGCCATACAAATGCCGGATAAGAGACCGGCGAAATCAGGTGAATGCCTTCAATATCTTTTAGTTGCGCATATACCGGGTTATGAACTTCAGGATTCAGGTGCACCGGATAAATAATGGAATGACCGGTTGTTTGGGCAATTTCCGTTAATGATCTGCATATATTGTCGATTCCGTGCCCTAAATTTTCGCGGCGGTGTCCGGTAACCAGTATAAAAGGTTTTTGACCAATCAACTCTTTCAGCTCACTGATTTCTGATCCTGACGCAGATTCAGCCCTGTTCAACGTCCAGAGAAGGGCATCAACAACAGTGTTTCCGGTTACCAGGATCGTTTTTTCAGGAATCCCTTCTTTAAGGAGGTTCTCTTTTGAGCATTCAGTGGGTGCAAAATGGTAGGCCGACATGCGGGTGATTGCCTGACGGTTCAGCTCTTCGGGGAATGGGGCCATGATATTCCAGGTACGCAGGCCGGCTTCCACATGACAAACGCTGATATGATGGTAAAATGCAGCCAGAGCGGCAACTTTTGCAGTTGAAGTATCACCCTGGACCAACAGATAATCGGGCTTGAAATCATTAAAAACAGGCTGAATGTGCGTCAAAACCTCTTCAGTCAACACGCTGTGATCCTGGTTCGGTTTCATCAGATTGAGGTCATAATCGGGAACAATTCCGAAAAAGTCCAGAACCTGGTCGAGCATGGAGCGATGCTGGGCAGTCACACAAATGCGCGTCTCAAAAAGGTCAGTGTTGGCGGCAAATTCCATCACCAGCGGGGCCATCTTGATTGCCTCAGGCCGTGTGCCGAAAACCAGCAGTATGCGTTTCTTATTCATAGATCAGGCCGCCCGGGTGATTGATATGAGTTTGCCGGTTGGCATATCAGCGCCTCGTGAAATACGATGTACCAATAGAATCAGTAACTGAACCTTTTTTGCCGACCAGGCAACAAAACGACCATGGTTCTTTCTGAAATACAGATATTTGCTCTTTTCGAGCATTTCGTATTTTTTCCAATTATACTCAGCATGGGTTTGCGTACTTCGACTTTCATGATGGGTAATCCGGGCAACAGGTATCAGGCTTGAAAAATAGGCTGCCCGTTTCAATCTGAATCCCAGATCGGCATCCTCGTAATACATAAAGTAATGCTCATCAAATCCGCCCATCCGGGTAAAAATATGCCGGTCGATGAACAGATCAGCGCCACTGATATAGGGCACTTTGCGAATTTCGCCGGAGGTGCATACACCGGCCACCGTGCGATGTCGATTGTAATATTTGGGCGACAATTTCCGGAGCGTCAGATCACTCATGAGCTGACCAAAAGAAGGCAGATTTCCCCACGAAATGGCGGGTTGTCCTTCGGTGTCGGTAAGGTTACCGCCGCAACAAACGATCCTGCTGTCGGGTTCCAGTTCCGTCAGATATTTGCAAAAAATACCGATGGCATCATTGAGCAGTAGGGTATCGGGATTGAGAAAGAAAAGATAACGGCCCGAAGCGTGTGAAGCGCCCAAATTATTGGCAGCGCCGAACCCGAGGTTTTTAGCGTTCAGCAGAACTTTTACATCCGGGTATTTTTCTTTAACCAGTTTCACCGTATCGTCGTCAGAAGCATTGTCAATCACCAATAATTCCATTGGCTGTGCTACGGAATGGCTGTAAACCGAAGCTAGACAGGCATCGATATATTGTTCCGAGTTATGAGTCACAATGACAACAGATACAATAGGTTCCATGTGATCAGTGCAACCAGTTGTTGAAAACCAAGGTAACTACTCCGCGAACCTGTTTATCGCGAAAAACCAAAATCTGAAATGCGAAATAGATCAGAATACAGGTAAGTACGGCAAAGGTCAGGCGCAGCGCCGGTTCAGCAATGGCATTCCGAAGCAATACCGCTATCGGGATAAAGAACAGAGAGGCAATCACCGCCTGAAAGATCTGAATCCAATTGAATTTCAGCGTAAAGTATTTCCTCACGTAAACAAAGCATACCAAGGTTACCGCAATTTCACTGAGAATCATAGCGATAGCAGCTCCGCTTTCCCCGTAATTCGGGATAAGCAACAGGTTGATCATGATACTGACCACCATACCGGCCATGGTTGCGACCAGATATTTTTTTTCATATCCGCCCGGAATCAACAGCTGCAGTCCGAACAGATGGCCCAACCCAATGATGAGCGCCAAACCGGCTGTGATCTGCATGGCAGGTATCGCACTAATAAAGCCCGATCCGGAGAACACCAGCATGATTTCGGGGGCAAATATCAGGAGTCCGGCCGATACCGGAACACCCAGCAAACAAATATAGGCGAATGATTGCCCTGCCATGGTATTCAAACTGGTTGTATCGCCGGTTTCGATGCTTCGGGTAAGTTTCGGAATCAGTACCATTCCCAGGGCAGCAATTACCGGTACGATGATCTTGTTGATTTTGATGGCAGCCGTGTATAAGCCTACCGTCTGATCATCTGCCAGAAACCTGATTAATAGCGTATCGGCAAGCGTGTAAATGCTGATGGCTATTGTGGTGGCAAACAGTACAGACAAACCGGGGATATGCTTTTTCAGTTCCAGGTTGCGGAAGTGTATTTTTAACTTTACGGGAAGGCTGAAAAGATTCCAAAGGTTTGCAACCAATACGGTTAAAATATTGATCAACAGATAAATGAGCAGATCTTGCGGAGTTTTAACAAATAGGATCAGGGCGATCAGCGAAAGCGTCTTGATCAAAACCGACCTGAGCGAAAGATGACGGAAAAACTCCGATCCGTTATAAAACCAGTCAATGGTTAGAAAACCGGATAAGACAATGGCGCCGGCCAGACAAAATAGCGGTAAGTCGGACTGAAACCAGCCAATCGTGAATATTAAGATGTAATAAACAATTGCCAATAAAATGGTGGTTATCAGGTTGATGGTCAGTAATTCGGAAAATAATTCCGATAATTTTTTCTGGTCGCCGGCTACTCTGGCAACTTCACGTATCCCATAAGTCGGTATTCCCAATGCTGCGATCATCACGAAATATTGTGCAAAGCTCATCACCACCTGTACTTTTCCGATTCCTGCCGGTCCGAGTACCCTGGCTGCATAAGCAAATGTGAGCATCGGAAAGAGGATGTTGCTCACGATAAACAGAAGGTTATACAGATATTTTTTAAGCGTCGACAACTGGAGCCTTTTTATGCAGTTCAACCGGAAATTCAGGAAGTCCTTTCAGAATCTTATAAGGCAACGGACTGTCTTTAAATGCGATAACCCAAACTGTCAGAAACACGACTTTCAAATCGGTCGCGATTGATTGATGATTCAGGTACCATTCTTCGAGTCGGGCCTTATGCGGACTTATCCACCGGCGATGAGTTTCTTCGGGGCTCAGCGGGCTTGCTGCCAGTATCTCTTCTTCTTCTCGGAAGATGATGGTTGCAACGCCGGTGATGCCTGGTTTAAGATTCAAAATCATCTCCTGAGCCTCAGGAGTATAGAAGTTGAAATTAGTGCGGGGCATCGGGCGCGGACCCACCAGCGACATATCCCCGATGAGCACATTGACCAGCTGGGGCAGTTCGTTGATCTTACTGATTCTGAGGAAACGGCCAACCGGCAGAACACGCGGGTCTCGGCGCAAGGTAATGTCGCCGCTGAGCAGATCAGGGCTGTTACGCAACATGGTCGAGAATTTGATCATCTTAAAAACCCTCCCATGCTGCCCTACCCTTTCCTGCAAATAAAAAATATAGTGCTCTCCGGTGAGTTTAAGAATGATCATCACGGGGATCATAAATGGAAAAGCTACTGCAATCGCGATAAAACTAACGGTGATATCTAATAACCTCTTCATTTAAAATGTTTTCAAAGTATCCATCATTCCTTCGGCAGCCGTAACCGGCAAATGATCGATGCCCAAGGCGTTTTTTAATTTCTGATTTGAAACCCGGTACGATTCGGATAGTTTGTGCAATCGTTCGCTGTTCAACGGAAAATGGATCAGATCTCCTAGCCGGGATAGTCCCCTGATCAATCCGGGCGAAATTTTCAATATACCGGTTCTCTTCCCCATAGCTTCTGCAATCATCCTGATCAGCTCATTGGTTGACAGCGTTTCATCATCGGCAACCTGATAGATACCTGGCTCGATATCATTGTCAATCAGCTTTCTGATTACAAAAATCAAATTCGAAATTGAGGTAAAAGACCGCTGATTTTCAAATGCTCCTAGTGGCCAGGGAATACCGGTTTTCACGAAGCTGACGAGATCGTTCAGGTTGCCCTTGTTTCCTGGCCCGTGGATCATGGCAGGGCGGAGGATGAAGAGGGAGGAAGAGAGGTTGTGGTTGTTGTAATTGTTATAGGTGTTGTAATTGTTGGTGGGTGGGAAGAGGAGTTTTTCGGCTTCGAGTTTGGATTTGCCATAAGGTGTTTTTGGGTCAGGCAGCGTGTCTTCGGTGAGCCATTGGCCTTCGGGAACTGTATCGGCAACGGCTTTTACTGAGCTGAAGTAGATGAGTTTGCGGGCTTTTGATTGCTTAAACCGATCGGTAATAATGCCTGTTAACCTGGTGTTTACCTCAAAGTATTCTCTCTCTTCGGATGTGTTTCGTGTATCATGAGCCTTTCCGGCAAGATGAATAATCGTATCGAGCTCATCCCAGGGAATGGAATCGAGTTCCAGCCATGTAAAGAAATCTGAAACACTTTCAGATGGGTGCTGATCAAGGGCAATCAATTGATAATCATCCCCTAACTCCTTCAGGAGATTCTTACCCACAAAGCCAAAGGCACCGGTGATCAGAATTTTCTTTTTGTCAGAAGGTTGACTCATACTCTTTGACAATTGTTTCCCATTGATACTGTTTGCAGAGCTCTTTGGAGGGCGTGTAACCTGACAGATCCCGGGTATGATTGATCAACCCGTGCACCTGATCGAAGTTTTGATAGAAAAAGCCCTGTTCCTGCAGGGTGATTCTGTTTTGCGGATTATCGACAGACAATACAGGACGCTGGGCGATAATCATTTCCACCAGTGACGGAGCAGTACCACAGAGTTTGTGGGTATGGATATAGGCAGTGCACTTTCTGCGAACCAGATCCAATTCAGGCTTTATATAGAGTCCGTTTATCAGGGTCAGGTTTTCGATGTTGCTGAATTTCTTCAGTACCATTTCTCCATACGGGGTGGTCGAAAAGTTGGATATCAGGACCAACCGGTGCGGAGAGCCGATGAAGCTCAGGCAAATCTCTTCAAGCTGATTATCCCTGAGCGGACGGCTTACCGACAGGAAATAGGGCTTGTCGAGGAATGGATATTTTTTTAGCAGGCTGTCATTGACTTCCAGACTGGTATCGATCACACCGCCATAGGGTATCACGCTGACATGGGCTTTTATCCGTGCCGGAAGGAAATTTTTGTAATGCGGATTATCGAGAATGACAGATTCAGCGTGACGCATACTCAGGTTGAAGCACCATTTAAGGTATTTTTTTAGAAAGAAGCCAAACTTCGGTCTTTCCCATTCAAATCCACCGGCATTGACAACAATATGGAATTTCCTGACCTGATGAAATAATGCTGCCAGCGGAATTCCCTGGGCCCCGAGAAGTACCATGGTATCCACCTTTCTGTAACATACCAGGATCGACCAGAAGTCGTAAAACAAACCCTGATATCCGTCGGCTCTGAATTTCAGCTGACGAACCTCAACGCCAGCCGGAAGTTCCTGTTGCGGCGGATAGGCTGCTGAGTTGAAAATCAAATATTCCAAACCCTCCGATTTAAGCTCGGCAAGATTCCTGACCAGTTCGTCCCATCCCCCATAGTTTGCATAAATCCCATGAGATCCGATAATGGCAATCTTCCTCATGCTCACTACACGCTAAAATAATGATTATCAAGATAATCCCTGAGGGCGATCTTCCAGTCACGCATCAGGTTGATATTTTTGGCGGCTAATTTTTTGTTAACCAATCGTTCGCAAGGAGGCCGGGGGGCAAAATAGGTCTCTTTAAAATAGTCGGATGACACCGGGGTAATGGCGATCCGGTTTTGCAACTGTTTGATTTTTATCAGTTCGGTTGCTACCTCGAGCCGGCTGGTCGAGCCTTCGCATGCCATATTATATAAACCCCAGTACTCTTTTTCAATCAGGGCTTTCACATTATAAGCAAAATCGTGCGTAAATGTCGGGGTACCGTCTTTATCATCAACGATAAAGAGTTCCGTGGCACCCGATTCGATTTGTCGCATCAGCTTGCCAATGAACTTCTTATCCTTATCAGGACCGCCCCCCATCATCCAACCGGCACGGCAAACCAGATACCTGTCTGCATTATCGATGACGTAACGTTCGCCGGCATATTTCGACCGGGCATAGGCGCCCATAGGATTGGGCTGGTCATCATCCTCATAAACCTCTTGTTTACCATCAAAGATTCCGGCAGTACTGATGTATAATAACGGGATATTCAGCTCATTGGCAATGGATACCGCTGTCTCTACGGCAATCGTGTTGGTTCTGAATGTTTCAGACTCGTTCTTTTCGCAGAATTCAAGATCCGTGTAAGCCCCAAGGTGGAACAGATAATCAGGGCGGAAATTCTTCACATCCGCTTTGTATGCATCAGCATCCCTGAAATCGAGAAAACTCAGCCATCGGGCATTAACATCAATGTCGGTGCATCTCAACTCGTAACGCTGACTGAACAGAGCATAAAAGGCATCTCCAAGCATACCGCCACATCCGGCGAGGTAGATTCTTTCCATTAAGTAGGAGTTATAGGAATGTAATAGTTGTGGTTGTTGTGATGGTTGTAGGGGTTGTAGGGGTTGTAATTGTTGTGGTGGTTGTGGTTGTTGTGATAGTTGTAGGGGTTGTAATAGTTGTAATTGTTGTGGTATGTACTTAACGATGGTAGCGTATGCAACAAACACAACAACCACAACAAAAATCAACAACCACAACAAAGATTAACAACTACAACAAAGATTAACAACTACAACAATTACAACAATTACAACTTTTCACTGCTGCTGCTTTCCCACCTCGCTTTGATCTCCCTTGCCGGTACACCGCCGACCACGGCTCCTTTGGGTACGTCGCGGGTAACGATGCTGCCGGCAGCGATCACGCTGTTTGGGCCAATATTTACCCCATCGAGAATGACTGCACGGGTTCCGATCCAGACGCCATCACCAATGGTGACGCCTTTCCGGGTTTCGCCCTGCAGTTTGACCGGAATATCGGGGTTATCGAAATTATGGGTCTCCGAAAAAATGGAAACATTGGGTCCGAATATCACATCATTGCCAATGACCACTTTTCCCCGAACCTGAATAAATGCATTTTGTGCTATTCCAACATTATTGCCGATCACAAGGCCTTCTCCAAGGCTCCGGTAAACGCCGGTGCATTCGATGATCGATCCTTTATGAATGGAAACATTTTCGCCTATGGAAACTCCCTCTTTCGACAGAGCATTGATCTCAACATAATCACCAAGAGTCAGGGATTTTCCAACGCTGATCAGATGTTTATGCGTGATTTTACACCTTTTACCCAGAAAAATCAAACCTGATGACTTTCGCAAAGCCATCTTCAGAAAGAACCCACGGAACAATTGAGCCATTTTCATCCGGTAGATAATTCGTTTGCTCCTGCGCCCGATTGCCTCATCCATCCGGTATCCCTGGCGTCCCATGCGTTGTATGATCGTGTTAACCAAACCTTCAGTGCCCATCAGATCACCATTTTATATTGTTCGACAAGAATTGCGGCATGTTTTTCAGGGTTGAATTCCGACTTAGCCATTGCCCGGCAATTTAATGAAAGTGTCTCATATTCAGTATCATCCAATGCCAATACTTTGCGAATTGCTTCAACCAATGAATCCGTATTGCCTGATTCGAACAAAAATCCGGTATCAGCGGTAACCAATTCAGGTATTCCGCCAATCCGGGCTCCAATGACGGGCTTGCCCAAAGCAAAGGATTCCACCACACTCATCGGATTGTTTTCGTACCATTCTGAAGGAACCACGACGAAAGAACAACCACGGATCAGGGTTTCGAGCTCAGGGGTGGAGAGGAAGCCGGGGAAGGAGAGGTTGTGGTGGTTGTGATTGTTGAAATTGTTGTGGTTGTTGTGGTTGTTGTAAGAGGTTAGTAGTTCATCGGATTGCGGACCGGTGCCTGCGATGATGAGTTTGATTCCCAATCGGTTTACGGCGGCGATCAAGGTTTTGATTCCTTTTTCTTTAGATAGGCGGCCGAAGTAGAGCAGGTAATCGCCCCGGGTGATGGGCATCACAGCTTTGTCTTCGGTCATATTGTATAGCCGGATTGATTTTCGGGAATACCTGCAATCAAACTCAATATGCTTGTCACGGGCAAAATCACTGACAAAAATGAACCGGTCGATATTTTTTACTGGCTTTAAGTACCATTTTCGTAAAAATGCTTCGAGCATAATAATTCCGCTGTAAAAGAGGTTTCCTTCAGAGCATCTGTGAACGAGGGCATTGCAATATTTAGTTCCCCGGCATCTTTCACAGATGATTCCATTGCGGTCGAGCATTGCATTAGCCGGACAAACCAGACGATAATCATGCAAGGTCATCACAACCGGGATTCTGTGTTTTTTCAGTACTCGCAAAACTGAACCTGATAGTGTTCCGAAAATCAGATGAACATGTGCCACATCTGGTTTGAAATCTCTTATTTTATCATCCAATGATCTGGCAACCTGTTTGTTGTAAAGATATCTTTTTGCCAGTTTTAGTTTTTTCCAGGCGGTAAGCGTTCGGGGATCAGGAGCTTTGTCGAGTCCGGCATCTTTTCTGGTAAACGTTGAAACCTGCAATCCGCTAGCGACAGTCTGCAGAATTTCCACCGAATTTATAAAAACCCGGTCGGCTCCCCCATCGACAAAATCATTACGATTAATCAGCAATACGCGCATAATCGTCAGCGATTTGTTTAGCCATATTGTCCCACGAAAGTTCAGCCGCGCGGTGAAGTACATCGGATGAATTGCAGCGGATCTCTTTCAATGCTGCCCTGAACCCGGAAATACTTTCGTGATACGACCGAAGGGGCACTTTTATCCCGCATGTGTCTGTTATTGCGATACTCATACCGCTGATATCGTGACAGATAACCGGAAGTCCACAGGATAATGCCTCCGGAATAACGTTTGAAGTAGCTTCACGATAGGAGGTATGAACAAGCACATCGGAATTTTGCATCTTTTCAAATACCTGGTCACGGGAGAGCCAGCCGGTGAAAGAGATATGCAATTCAGGTTGCAGATGGTTTATCAGTTTTTTGTAGTCACTTTTTAAAGGGCCGTCGCCTACCACCGTTATTTCAACAGTTTGCATAAGCTCATCATCGCCAGCTACCGCTTTGATCAAAATATCCAGTGCTTTTCGGTGGATCAGTTGCCCAACCCACAGCACCCGTCTCCGGTCTCCGGTCTCCGGTCTCCCTTCTTGCTTCCGGTCTCCTGTCTCCGGTTTCCGGTCTCCCTTCTCACATCCAGCATCCAGCATCAACTCTACCCTATTCCCGCCTTTTCTTAAAAAAAGTGATCTGTCTTCGTTGGAGAATGCATAGATCAGGGAGCTATTCTTAATCGCTTTGATGACACGGCTGCCTGAACGCATTGCATATTTGTTTGCTACACTTCTGAATGCTTCATACATCGCAGCCCGACAGCCGATCTGCCTGTAAAAAGCGGCAGGAATCGCCGAATTACCTCCGGTGGGTCCCCATACGAATGGCACCTCTAACTTAAACAGATACCCGGGTTCGCGGAATGAAATCTGTGTAAGATGGTGAACAATGGCATAAGGCTCCTGCTTGGATGAATCATTGTTGGCTGTTACCAAAGCTTTGGCATAACGGAAGGCGCATTTTTGCCAGAAACGGTATCCGATGAAATACAAAAATGGTATGCCAATGCTGGAACTCTTCCCGGATAGCCACTTATTTAAAGATGCAAGCCGGAGCGTTATCCGGGGTTGCGGTATCGGGATAAACTTAATGTTATACTTGTTCTCATGTGCTTTAAAATACTCCGCTACAGCCTTTTCATAAGCATCAGGAGAAAACTGACTGCCCCTGGCATAAAGAACCGTAACGTCATGGTATTGCGCAATCCGGGTTACCAGGTTCCAACCCTCGGCGCATTCAGATCCCTGAATGGGCGACAGTTCATGAGCCGAAATCAGAACCTTTAATCTATTCATCATTTTCCCGTTATTCGGTCCTTCCAGGAAGCTACCAACGGTTGTTTTTTTCGTGGCACAACGGCCAGAAATACTTTAAACGCTAGAAATTTCAGATAAAAGTGAACATTTTCACAACGCGACATCACGCTGAACTTCCGGGTATTCCTGAGATTAAACCTTCGGGCATCACCCCGGAGGATCTTCCCTTTGATGACCGAGTTTCGGTAATGGAAAACGCTTTTCAGAACCGCATAAAACCGGTCATATCTTTCACTGCGTGCAGCGCCGTTTCGCTCGAATTCCCAGGCATTTTCCCCGGGAACCAACATATTCTGCAATACTTCGATATCCCAGATTGCATATACACAGTTAGGCCGGTAAAGTGACCCCGGTTCGATCTTTCCAAAACTGGAATTAACTCTTATGGGGCGTTTCAACCACTTGATCAGTTGCAGAAATTCTCCTTCAGATTGGGAAAACAGTTGAAGTGCCGATTCAAGCTGGTGGTTATTGACAGTTCTTTTCAGGAACAAATCATCAAAAGTGACCAATACATATTGATAATCAGGCCGTAGAATTTCAAGCGCTTTGATCAGGTTAGCCGACCAGGTGAGATCCTGTCCAACCTTTATCGCTGTAATATCCTGCCTGTTCGGATCTTTCAGATTGGTGAGGATATACTTCGGGAACGGGCAATCCGGCCAATATCGATCCAGACATTTGAAATGCGTATCCCAGAGCTCTGAGTAACTATCGCATGACAGGATCAGAAATGCAGTTTTTGATAACATCAGCAAAAAGCAATTTCTTTTTGAGCCACTGATTTGTTTATGGCAACACCTGCCATTAGCCAGAAACAGAATGTAAAGGCCTTCATATCAAGGATCTGGTTAAACATCCCCAGAAAAAGCGCCAATAGTATAAAACTCTTAACAACACGAAAATCGCTTTTCGATCCTTCGGCACGGGCGCCAACCCAAACCGTGAACAGGATATAGAATGTGGTAAGCAGTGCAATCAGTCCCTGTGCAATCAGAATAGAGAGCCAGTACACATCTTTCAGATACTTCAGGTTATTCTCATTATCGATCATCACGAACGGAGTGTTGTGATAACCGGCCAGCTTAACATCCACCAAACCTGATTCATATCCGATGCCCAGCAACAGATCCTTGGCCCCTCCGTGTAAAAATTCAGGGAATACCTTGGTCAGGTAACCCAACCGGTTGAATTCAGAGGAGATTTCAATCCAATATTTGATATCCATACCCAGTAGCTGAACGATGAAATTGTTGAAAAACAGGAATCCAGCGATCAAAAAAGCACCAAAAACCGAGGCAACAAGCGCTTTACGGGTACTTCGGATGAAGAATATCAGAAATAAACCCAGTATGGAAGCGATCGAAAAAGAAAGGATACATAAGGTTAATGAAACCAGTGATACCCATGTTTTCTCTTTTTTTGATTGTGAACCTTCGAGATAAATTATCGTAAGACCAAGCAGGAAAAAGGCAAACTCAACCGTATTGACAAAGGTTGCACTGATGCCCGGGTCGCGGTATGTGGTTGGGACAACTTCACCAAAAACATCCGCCGAAGGCAGGAATATCCCGATAAACCATTCTTTTCCAAGCAGACTGAGGAAACCAAGTCCTGCCAGTAACCAGTAAACAATTCTGACGTTTTTGAACAATTTGTGCCGGAAATCCGTGCTGGTATATCTGACCAGCACCACCAGCGGTACAAATCTAACTGTTACCCCGATATATCCGGTTACAGAACCCACCCTGGCGTTCTCCAGCGCCAGAGATAACATCGAAACAATTATGATTAAGGCAAATCCGCCTAAAATCTTAAGGTCGGTTAATTTGAGTTTCGGGTTCAGAATAACCAGACAGAGCAATAGAAAAGCAATCGGAATAATGTCGATTGTATTTCTGACGGTCTGAATCAGAGCAATACTCCCGAGTTTTGAAAGAATGGTCCATTCAAAGGCAACCCAATAAAGGTAACCGATAAACAATCTATCGATCCATTTTGAAGTATCTATCGTTTTCAGCCAACGGCTCTCCATTTGGCTCTGCTTTTTGTCACAAACAACCACATGATCAACAAGGCAAACACTTCAGTGGCCAGAGTTGCTGCGATTACACCGTTCAGTGTTATTGCCCCGAACATCGAGAGTCCGCCACAAATAATAAAATACACGATAACCGATGATACAATGACTCTCAAATATTCACGCCTGAAGCCGAGGGTTATCAGGTACTGTACGCCCAGGTAACTGCTGATCGCATTAATCGGAACAGTGAGAGCCAGGAACCGCAGCAGTCCGGTTGATTGCGACATTTGGTGACCGCCGAGTACCAGCACGATAACCGGGGCAAGAACAAACACCAGAACATACAGGCCAGCTTGTCCGGCTGCTGACCAGATCAATATTTTTTTTGCAAATCCCATGTCCCGGTCTTTGCTTATTTTCGGGAAAACCGACTGGTTCAGAATGGTTTGCGGGAGTTTCATAGCCAGCACAACCTTTTCTGCGAGATCATAGAGCGCAACCTCCGACATTCCCAGAAAAAAACCAACTATCACTTTATTGGCGTTCACGTATATCTGGGTTGAAAGATTGGAGAAGAACAGTACGCTGCTGTCTTTCAGATAGAACCCCAATCTTTTGGCTGGCTGAAATGAGAACTTTATTTGTTCCAGATGAAAGGCGAACCAGGTGGATAGGATTCCGGCTAATACCGAGCCAATTCCGTTAAAAAGGGGAACCAGAAGGTAGTCCTCCTTACTTCTGATAAAGACAAAAATCAATACTAAAAAGGTAAGTTTTGTTGTAACTGTAATGATGGTAGAATAGCCCATCTTTTCAATACCCTGGAAAAACCACGAAGGAAATATAAACTCATAAAAGCAGGTGAACATGCTCAGGTAAAACAAGAGCTTATGTTCGCGTGCCTGTGGAACGAGGCTGGTAATGAGAACCAGCAGCCCTAATGATATGATGAAAAGCAACCCTTTTAATATCAGGATGCTGCTGAATATTTCGTTTAGTTTTGCTGGATTGTCGCGGTGTACAGATATTTCCCGGGTGGCGCTGATCTGAAATCCAAAACTCACCAGAACCATCAGATATCCTACAATGGCCTGGGCAAATACGACTAGTCCGAATACCTCTTTGCCAAGAATGCGGATCAGGAAAGGATAAGTAGCAAAAGTAACCAGCAGGTTAACCAACTGGATTGCTGATAGATAAGAAAAATTTTTAACAACACCCCTGATCTGGTTCATCGTTTCAGGCGGCTTCTCTCCAATGATTTTTCGAGAACACCAATCCGACCCCCAATGCAGCGCCCAGTAAAACACTGACCATCAGAATCATTAGTTTTCTGGGCTTCGAAGGTTTCGAAGGCACAATGACCGATTCAATGATCGAAAAGATGGGTGTATCTTCCTTGACCGAAATCTTAGCGCTTTCGAGCTGTTTGGCCAATTCTGAATAAACGGTAAAAGCAAGTTCATACTCACTATCCAGCCGATCTTCTTCGGTTTTAAGCCGGTTGGAGCTGATCCCCTGATTCCCATCGCGAAACCGGGCAAGCCGGTCCTGAGCCTTCTCAAACTCCGCTTTTTTCTCATCAAATCTGCCCTCGATGAAGTTCAGATTTTCGCGGGCTTTTTCAATACGGAATTCTGTAATTCTTGACTGAAGAAGGTTCTTTGCTTTATCGGCCATTTGGGCAGCTGCCAATGGTTCAGGGCCCATCGCGGTAAGCGTTACAAAACCATTCTTTTTATCGACGCTTAACGTTAATGTTTTCGACATTTCGTCCCACAATTCCTGCTCATCCCTCGAAATTCGTGTCAGAGAATCTTTTACACCCGCAACGGTGTTGCTTACATCTTTACTGAACCATGACTTAATGGTTCCGGGAAATCTAACAATGCCTTTTTTTACTTTGCCCAGAATACTGGTTTTCTGATACTTCTGCACATAATCAACCAGGCTGACCGGCTTGTCTACCCTACTCCAGCTGAGCGGAGTATGCATGATCTCTTTTTGAAAAGAGTAACTTCTGACAATCTCTGGGTAAACCAACGGCGAAATGTCCTCAGTTCCGGAATTCAAGCTGCTCAGATTGATGCCGGCCATCGCAGCAAGCCCACCCAAACTGCTCAAACTTCCCAGTCCGGATGTTTTCGACTGCATTTGAGGAACCATTACTGTACGGGCTATATAAACCCTTGGACTGGAGAACGCGATGAGCAGACCCAAAATAATCGCGGCACTAACCCAAACGATTACCGTTTTCCGGCCTTGCCACAGGGTTTTAGCAAGGGAATAGAGGTCGATTTGAGGTGAGGGGTTTTCCATTGGGGAGAGGGTTTTGCGTATATGTAGGGAGAGGAGGTTGTGGTGATGGTTGTAATAGTTGTGGTGGTTGTGATTGTTGTGGTTGTTAGCACACAAAAAATGACTCAAATAAAATAAACGAACATGAAATCGTACAAAGAATTACACATTTACCAGGAAGCGTTCAGCTTGGCAAAGGAAGTCCATTTGATGACCATGGAACTTCCAAAACATGAATTATATGAACTTGGATCACAAGTCAGACGTAGTGCACAATCCGTAAGGGCTAATATTGTTGAAGGTTATGGTCGTCGCCGACACTCAGCAGATTTTACGAAATTTTTGTGTTATTCTCATGCTTCGTTGCTTGAAACAATTTCACACCTTGAGATGCTTCAATAACTCTATTCAAAACAAGAGATTGGCAATCTTATAGACAAATTCGAAAAACTGGGTTCGCAGTTAAACAACTTTATAATATACGTAGAAACCAGTTGGCGGCCATAACAGCAATTACAACTATCGCTACTACCACCATCATTACCATCACAACAATCATAACTTTTATTTTAGGTATCAATAAAGCACAAAAGTAATGTGCTTTCTGTAACCAACAAAGATTATGCCATTACTTTATTTCATCATGTTCAACATCGTTACCACTGTCAGGGCTATGCTCGACATCGTGCTGGCAGCAGCCAACCAGAATGCGGAGCGGTCAGGTCGGGGTTCCTTAACGGGTTCCTTGGGAATGATAATGGTACTACCCGGTTTAATTGACGGATAACGATGAAAGATAAAAGTTCTGGTATTGGCGGAGCTTCCGTCGGGATAGTTTACATAAATCCGTTTTTTTGCAGGGGTTTCGGCCCAGCCTCCGGCATTTTTCACATAATACTTGATTCCCTTGTTCGGAATAAAGGTAGTAGCAAATGGCTTTTGTACCTGTCCGAATATGTTTACCGTTTGCGGCTGCTTGGGAATATACAGGGAATCACCGGGTTCGAGTATCATATCGAGCCGGCTTCCAGGGTTTGAAATAATCAGTTGCAGGTCGATTCCAACGGGAACGGTATCTGTTTTATACAACCTGGCGGCATCTACATAGGCATCAGGGGTTAGCCCACCCGACCATTTGATCAGGTCACTAATGCGATTTTGACGATTTTTAATCGAATAATAGCCGTTATACAGAACCTCACCGGTAACAGCCACGCTGCCCTGATCCCTGAATCCCTGAGCCTTACGAACAGAAACCAGATCAAAAGGCTGTAGTACAAACAGAGAATCATTCGGGCCCGGTTTCAGATCCCGCGAAACGCTAACCGTAAAAACATGTCCCAGTGAGTCGTTCAAAATGGAAGCTTCGTCGTGCGACAAGCGTCGGGATATCTCGATCACATTAACATCGGCACTTTCAGTAAAACCAGAAGCCATATAGACCAAATCCTGAACCGTCATATTCGTGTAAAAGGATTTTTCACCAGGATCATTTACTTCTCCCTGAATTTCAACATAGTAGGTCTCCCGTAAATCGGTCACGGATTTTATGGAAATTGAATCCTCGCGCCTTAATTCTATCGATTCAGATCCGTCCATTACTTTAGCCACATTGAAGGCGATTGCCAATGTGTCATTGTCATTTTTAAGCCTGAAAATCTGACCGCGGTCGAGATATGCGTTTTCGCTAAGACCTTCGGCCTTTTTAATCAGATCCTTCAACGACAGTCCAGCTGTCAGTTCATAGCTACCCGGACGGAATACCGCACCTCCGATTTTTACACGATTGGCATATCGGGTTAGAATCGGACCGGCAGTTACCGAATCACCACTTTGAAGGATATAGTTTTTAAAGGAAGCCGTTTCGAAATCTTTAACCTGCATTTCAGAATCGGTCATTCGGTAAACAAATACCCTGGATTTGAATGCTTTATCGGTAAAACCACCGGTAAACCTGATCAGATCAGACAGGGTTTCTTCTCCTTTCACTTCAAAAAAACCTTTACGGATAAATTCACCGTCAACTACAACCCTTTTATCGAAAGTGGGAATAAAAATAACATCCTGATCCTGAAGGTTAATATTGTCAGCCGGGTCAGCATTTACCAGAAAATTGTACAGATCCACATGTTTGATGATGGCACCTTTCCTGATCAGCCGGATCTCCCTGAATGAACCATTTTTATTGGGACCGCCCGAGAGATAAAGCGCATTAAACAGGGAAGCGGTTGCAGGAAGTGTAAAAGTGCCAGGCGTCATGACTTCTCCCACAATGGTAATCTGGATGCTTCTTAATCCGCCGAGATTTATGATTGCATAGGTATTCGGATTTGATCCGCCCAGGCCGTTATGAATGCTGATCAATCGTTTACGGATCAGTGATTCTGCGGCGTCAAAGGTCTTACCATTCACATAGATAGGCCCAACCAGCGGAATTTGAATGGCTCCGTTTTTATCTACTTTTGATTGATAAAAAGCTTCAGACCCACCCCACACATTGATAATAAACTCATCGCCGATACCGATTACGTACTCTTTGGGAGTCTGGATATTGATACTGGGTTCAAAAGTCAGGTTGTCACTGTTAAACAGATCGAAACCGAAAATCTTTTTCTCAACCGCAGTAGAATCTTTTTCCAGATCCATCAAACTCTTCTTCTTTTTCTTTGAAAACAAATCCTCTTTGCTGTTTTTTCCTTTGCCCTTACTTAAACCCTGTTCATCGAGTTTCGAGAGCTCACTTAAGGAATCTTTTTTGATCTCTTTTTCCAGATTGATATCAACGATTCGTCCCATCAAATCCTTGATTTGCTTTTCAGTAGCTCCCCGCATGCGTGCCATCTGAGCAGCCTCTTCCATGGTCATGCCCAGTTTGGTCACCTCGTTCATCAGTTGTTTAATCTGAACGTCAGTAAGTTCCGAAACTTTCAGATTTTTTACGTCCTGAGCCTGCGAAAATGGGGGAATCATCAGAGTTCCGAGGAGGATCAGGATGAAGAAGTAATGCCTGCGTTTCATGTTATTACTTGAGAATATTAATTAATGAGACGATGGCAACTGCCATTGTGGTAAGTGAACCGGAAATTGCAATCCATTGACCGGTATTTTCAGATCTGACTTTTTCCGGCTTTGTTGGTACGGTAATCACGCTGCCCGGTTTTACCGCCGGGTAGTTGTGGAATATGAAACTTCGCGTACGATCAGAACTCCCATCAGGATAAGTTACATAAACACGTTTTTTGAAGGGTTTTGGTCCCCAACCTCCCGACATATCGATGTAACGTCTAAGTGAACTTCCCGGTGAGTAAGCAGTAGAAAACGGGTTTTGAACCTGTCCGGTAACTGTAACGGTTTCCGGTTTTCTCGGTATGACCAGACTATCACCTGCAATCAGAAACAGGTCTGACCGACATTCCGGGTTGCGCAGGATCTTTTTCAGGTTAATCCTGATCAAACCTAAACCAGCCCTGGTAAAACGGGCAGCGTCGACATAGGCATCATCAGTAACGCCGCCAGACCTTTTCACCAGGTCGGATATTCTATCCTTTTTTGAGATCATCGGATAGGGTCCGGAATATTTTACTTCTCCGGAAATAGTTACAGAGGATGGATTGGTATATCCAGGAGCCCTTCTTACAAAGATATTGTCATAAGCCTGTAACGGGAAGGATAACTGCTGATTATCCAGGTTTAAATCTCTGGGGACAGTAAACGTGAAAACATGTGTCAATGAATCAGTTACCACCGACTGTTCCACCTGTGACAATCTTCTTGAAACCTGAATGTAAACGCTGTCGGCGCTCTGCAACAATCCGTTTGATAAATAGAGGGCATCTCCAAGAGTCATGTTATCGAGAAAAGCAAAACTACCCGGTGCAAGTACTTCACCGGCAACGTTAACTGTTTTCTTCTCCTCCAGCTCAGAAAGCGATTTTATAGTCACTATATCCTCAGGTTG
>Ga0209373_10002278_pt1 | contig 19647 bp, 11 predicted proteins | sample Higcelweek5metaG_FD_187173 | JGI IMG/M metagenome (GOLD analysis project Ga0209373, IMG submission 187173) | Freshwater pond sediment microbial communities from the University of Edinburgh, under environmental carbon perturbations - High... | ecosystem: Environmental > Aquatic > Freshwater >... | reverse complement strand
CGGCAAGGGAGTGTTCGTCGCCGACCAGTTGCCGCCGTGGAAGTTTGACGCGAAGGAGTTCTACAATCGGACCACACTCCGCCGTGCCGCCTTCCGCGTTTCGCGGCTGCTGGCCAACCTCGGCGCGGGGGCGGAGAGCGGCTTCTACGCGCTGCTCGACGGCGCTCCCGGGAATCTTAAGTACGACCTGCCCGACGACCGCTGGACCGGCGTCGCCGACCCGAAAAACGAGGGCCGCGCAAAGGGCTGGATGAGGCCCGAGTTCAAACCCGATGCGGCCTGGCGCAAAGTGTCGGTTCCCGGCAACTTCGACACCCAGTTCAAGGATCTGGCCGGTTACGACGGGCTCTTCTGGTACCGGCTGGAGTTCGACTTGCCGAAGGAGTTCGCCGCGGAGGAGTGCGAACTTCTCCTCGGGGCGATCGACGACGAGTCGTGGACCTGGGTGAACGGCCGCCTCGTCGGCGAAGTGACCAAAGAGACCAACCCCAAGGACTACTGGCAGTACCCGCGCATCCACCGCCTCAAGGCGGGCGACCTGAAGCCGGGCCGGAACGTTCTTGTGGTGCTCTGCAACGACACCTTCAACCACGGCGGCATCCTCGGCACGCCGCGGTTGAAAGTTCCGGCGAAGCACGGTTTCTACACCGACGCCCCGGTCGCCTCGGACGACCCCTACCGCTACTATCGCTGGTAATCGTCGAACGGGCGATTATGTTTCATAAGATTTCATGGAATCGCCCGTAATTCGATTGATTTTTCCCGGCGGCGCGCTCTATTACGGAGAAACTGCAGGAGGAAAAAACATGTCGCAGCATCTTCGCGTCAGCAGCCGCAATTCCCGCTACTTCGAGGACGGCGGGGGGCGGACGTTTCTGCCGGTCGGCCTCAATCTCTGCTTTTTCCGCAACGAAAGCGCCGCCTCCGAAACGGAGATCCTGGAGAAATACCGGTTCTGGATGACCCGCTTCGCCGAAAACGGCGGCAATTTTATCCGCGTCTGGCTGGGCGTGCCGTTCTTCAACGTCACGCCGGAGCGGTTCGGCGAGTACAGCGAAACCAGCCTCGGCCATATCCGCTTCGTCGTCGCGTTGGCGGAGAAGCTGGGAATCCGCATCAAGTTCACGCTGGAGCACTTCCGGCGGATCCTCCCCGCTCCCGGCGACGCCGAGCTGTTCTCCGGCGCGGTCAGCTTCAACGCGCCGCTCTACGCCCGGAAGCACGGCGGCCCCTGCGACGACATCGGCGAATTCTTCCGCAGCGAAGCGGGCCGCGCCGCCTATCTCGACAAGGCCCGCCATCTCGCCGCGGCGGGAATCGGCGATTCGCCCGCCGTCGCGGCGTGGGAGCTCTGGAACGAACTCAACTGCGCGGTTTCCGATTCGGATATCCAGGAGTGGAGCTCCTTCATGCTTCGCGAGTTGCGCAAACTGTTCCCGGACCAGCTTGTCCTGACCAACCTCGGCAGCTTCTCCGGCCCCGACGCCTACCGGATGTATGACCGCATGGCGGAACTGGCGGAGAACGATTTCATGCAGGCGCACCGCTACCTCGACCCCGGCGCGGAGCTCGACGTCTGCCGGGGGCCGCTGGACCGGCTCTGCGCCGACGTGATCCGCGAGCTGCGCGACCGTTCGGAGTTCCCCGCCATCCTTGCGGAAGTCGGGGCGGTCGAAGCAAACCACGCCCGCTGGTCGCATCTTTATGAGAAGGACGCCGAAGGGACGCTGCTCCACGACATGCTTTTCGCACCCTTCTTCGCCGGGAGCGCCGGGTGCGGCCAGCCGTGGCACTGGGATTACCTTTACCTTGAGAAGCACGACCTCTATTGGCACTTCGCCCGCTTCGCCCGCGCCGTGGAAGGGATCGACCCGGTCGCCGAAGACTTCCGCCCCTATTACACCGAAACCCGCGAACTTCGCGTCTACGGCCTTCGCGGCAAAAATCGCAGCATCGCCTGGTGCCGCGACAAGGCGTCGGACTGGGCGGCGGAACTGGAGGCGGGGTGCAAGCCGGAAGCGCTTGCCGGGCTTCGCCTTCCGTCGGAAAATGCCGCTTCCGCCCGCTGTTACCTGCCGTGGGAGGACCGCTTCGCCGAAGCCGGAATCAAAAACGGAGCCGCGGAGCTGCCCCGGTTCACCCGTTCGATCGTGGTTTATCTGGAACATTGATGTTGACTATGGCGGAATTCGGCGCTATATTTCTGATGTAATGTCGAACCGGGAGGTTTCCGCCATGATCATGCGCATTGTCCGGCTCTTTCTCTCTGGGCCGTTGTCCGGAATTTTCATCGTCGCCGGGATTGCCGCCGGAGTGGTGGCGCTGCTCGCCACGCCGCGCGAGGAGGATCCCCAGATCGTTGTGCCGATGGCCGACGTCGAAGTCGCCTACCCCGGCCACTCCCCGGAGGAGGTCGAGCAACTGGTCACCCGCCCGCTGGAGCGGCTGCTCTGGCAGCTCGACGGCGTCGAACACGTCTACTCGGCGAGCCGCCGCGACGGCGCGCTGGTGACGGTGCGCTTTTACGTCGGCGAAGACCGCGACCGCGCGATGGTCCGGCTGCGCGACAAGATCGAGGAGAACCGCAACATCGTCCCCGCCGGAGTGACCGGCTGGCGGGTGATTCCGGTCAGCATCAACGACGTGCCGATCGTCACCTTGACGCTTTCCTCGAAAGACGGCAGGTACGACTCCGCTCGGCTGCGGCGGATGGCCGAGGAGCTTTCCGCCCGGCTCGACTCCATCCCGGACATTTCGCGGGTGGGCATTTACGGCGGCTACCCGCGCGAGATCCGGATCGAGCCGCGCATCGAGAACCTGACCGCCTTCCAGGTGAGCCTGCCCGAAATCGGCGAGGCGGTGAAGCGCGCCAACGCCTCGACCACGGTGGGCAAAAGCCTGCTTTACGGCAAAGAAATACTGTTGATGACCCGGCCGGTTCCGGTTTCGGCGGAAGAGACGGGCCGGATCGTCATCCGCGCCGACAACGGGCGGATCGTCCGCGTCTCCGACGTCGCCGATGTCTCCGACACGACCGCGCAACCGGAACATTATGTCCGCCACAACGGCGAACCCGCGGTAACGCTCGCCTTCAGCAAAAAGGCCGGGGTCAACGCGGTGGGCCTGGCGAGGGAGATCATCGCCGCCGCGGATTCCGCGAAGGGGAGCATCCTCCCCGCCGACGTCGAAATGACCGTGACTCGCGACCAGGGCAAGTCGGCCGACGAACGGGTCAACGGGCTGGTCGAAAGCATGTTTTTCGCGGTCGTCACGGTGATCTTGCTCATCGCGCTCACCATGGGCTGGCGCGAAAGCCTGATCGTCGGCATCTCGGTGCCGGTCAGCTTTTCGCTGGCGCTGATGACCAATTACCTCTTCGGCTTCACCCTGAACCGGGTGACGCTGTTCGCGCTGATCCTCAGCCTCGGGCTGGTGGTGGACGACCCGATCACCAATGTGGACAACATCCAGCGCCACATCCGGCTGGGGCGCAAAAAACCGTTCGACGCGACGCTCGACGCGGTGTACGAAGTGCTGCCGCCGGTCATCATGTCCACCATCGCGATCATCGTTTCGTTCCTGCCGATGTTCTTCATCTCCGGGATGATGGGGCCCTATATGGCGCCGATGGCGATCAACGTGCCGCTGACGGTGTCGTTTTCGACGGTCTGCGCGCTCACCTTCGTGCCGTTCCTCGCGCTCAAGCTGCTGCGGCGCGAAGAGGGCAAGCTCGGGGCCGCCGCGGAATCGGAGGGCGCGCCTGAGTGGATCCGCAAATTCTACGCCGCCTTGATCCATCCTTTCCTCACCCGCCGCAACGCCTGGCTGCTGATCGGCGCGGTGATTGTGCTTCTGATCGCGTCGGCGGCGCTGATGGTTTTCGCGGTTCCGCTCAAGATGCTCCCCTACGACAACCGCGACGAGTTGCAGCTCGTGCTCAAGATGCCGCCCGCTTCGACCGTCGAAGAGACCTCCGCGCTGGTTTCGGCGCTCGAATCCTATCTGGAAAAACAGAACGAGGTGCTCAATTATCAAAGTTATATCGGGGTCGCCTCGCCGATCGACTTCAACGGCCTGGTGCGCCATTACGGGATGCGCAACTCGGCTAACCACGCCGACATCCGCATCAATTTGATTCCCAAGGCGAAACGGGGGATGCCGTCGCATGAAATCGCGCTCCGGCTGCGCGACGGGGTGGAGAAGATCGCGCGGCGGTTCGACGCGGTGGCGAACATCGTCGAAGTTCCGCCGGGCCCGCCGGTGCTGGCGACGGTGACCGCCGAGGTCTACGGCTCGCCCGGCATGGATTACCGGGAACTCCTCGCCGGAGCCGACGCGCTTGGTGAACGGTTGAAGGAGACCGACTCCCACCACTTCACCGAGCTCGACACGATGAACGACATTTCGCCTGAGCGCTGGATCTTCAAAATCGACCCGGACAAGGCGGCGACGCACGGCATCACCGCCGCCGAGATTTCCGGCTGTCTCGCCGCCGCGGTTTCCGGCAGCCACCTCGACGACCTGCGGGTTGCGGGCGAGCGCCAGCCGCTTGAAATCCGGCTCCGGCTCCCCTACCGCGACCGCAACGACCTCGCCCGGCTGGAGGAACTCACCGTCAAGGGAACCACCGGCGGCGTGCCGCTCGGCGAGCTCGGCAAATTCGAGAAAGCCACACCGGAAACCTCGATCATGCACAAGAACCTGCGCCCGGTGGTCTTCGTCACCGGCGAAAGCGTCGGCCGCGCCCCCGGCGAAATGGTGCTCGAAACCCAGTTCCGGACGTTGAAACAGCATCCGCTGCCGAAGGGAATTCTGGTGGAATGGGCGGGGGAGGGCGAGTGGGAGATTACACTGCGGGTCTTCCGCGACCTCAGCGTGGCCTTCGGCGTGGCGCTCGGCGGCATCCTGCTCTTGCTCATCGTGCAGACCGGGAGCGTCCGGCTGTCGCTGGTGATGATGTGTGCAATCCCGCTCACGCTGATCGGCATCGCCCCCGGCTTCTGGTTGCTCAACGTGTTCGGCGCGGACAGCGTCGGCGGTTACGCCAGCCCCGTGTTCTTCACCGCGACCGGCATGATCGGCATGATCGCGCTCGGCGGAATCGTCATCCGCAACTCGATCGTGCTCCTGGAATTCATCCAAGAGGGCGAGAGCCGCGGGAAACCGCTCCGGCAGGCCATCTCCGAAGCCGGTGCGGTGCGTTTCCGCCCGATCATGCTGACGGCGGTGACGACGCTGATGGGGGCGTGGCCGATCACGCTCGACCCGATTTTTTCCGGACTCGCCTGGGCGCTGATTTTCGGGCTGGCGGCGAGCACCCTGTTCACGATGGTGGTGATTCCGGCGATCTATCTGCTGCTTTCCGATGCAAAGGAGAATTTATGAAAAAGAGGTACGGGTTTCTGCTGTTTGCCGCGTTCGTCGTCGGCTTCATCCTGTGGGCGATGCTCTACCAGGCGGGGATGCTGGGCACCGGCAAGGTGCCGCCCGGCGAAAAAGCCGGAACTCCCGCCGCGGCGGACGGCAAATGGGTGACGCTGGAGCCGACCCGGATTCCGGTCGTCTACACGGCGGTGGGCGCGGTCCGCAGCCGCGAGGAGATCACGGTGATTTCGCGGCTGTCCTCGGCCCGGATCGTCGATGTCGGCTTCCGCGCCGGAGAATCGTTTAAGAATGGCGATGTCCTCATCCGGCTCGAAGAGAAGGATTTGAAAGCGCAGGAGGAGGCCGCCAAGGAGAACCTGAACGGCGCGCAAAGCCGCCTCGAATTCGCCCAGTCCGATTACGAGCGCAACGCGAAACTGATCGAAACGCAGGCGGTGGCGCGGCGCGCCTACGAGCAGGCGCAGAGCAACCTCAACGCCGCCAAGGCGGAGTTTGCGATGATGAAGCACGAGTGGGAGGCGGCGCGGAGCAACCTCGAATACGCGACGATCCGGGCGCCGTTCGACGGCATTGTTTTCGAACGCAACTGCGAACCGGGGGATCTGGCGACGCCGCTCAATGCGCTCTTGAAGATCTTCAACCCGGCCAAGCTGCAAATCCGCGTGCCGGTGCGCGAGTCGCTCTACCGCGCAATCCGGATCGGCGAAACGCTGGCGGTCAAGGTGGAATCTTCGGGGAAAACGTATGAGGCCGAGGTGCAGGAGATCGTTCCGTCGGTGGACGCCCGCAGCCGGATGTTCGTGGTCAACGGCCGCCTCGAAGGCGACACCGCCGAACTGATGCCGGGGATGTTCGCCACCTGCGAAATTCCGGTGGGGGAAAAGGACGCGCTGCTGGTTCCGGCCTCCGCCGTGCTGCGGATCGGCCAGTTGGAATATCTCACCATCCGTTCGTCGCAGGGAACCCCGGTCCGGCAACTGGTCCGCACGGTTCCGTCGCCGCGCCCGGGGATGCTCGAAGTCGTCTCCGGCGTTGCCGCCGGAATTTCCTATCTCACCGCCGCCGACTGAGCTCCGGGGCGGACCCGGTAGAGCATGGTCACTCCGGCGGGACCGAATACCGTCGCCCGGAAGCGGAGTTTGCCGTTCCGCATTTCGGCCGGAATCGTCCCCTGTACGGAACCGTCAAGCGCGATCGCTTCGACCTGCCACGTCTTTTCGCCGGGATCGACGTTCAGCGCCACGTCGGCGCTGCCGCCTCGGGCCAGCACCGGGAGGCTGCCGTTGTTCAGAGTCAGGCGGGCCTCGCCGTTCCGGAACACCGTTCCCGCGTTGACGGCGTCGGTCAGGTGATAGACCAGAATGTCACGGCTTTTTGCGAGTTCCCGGTCGTCGAATGCGTGGGCCGAGATGGTGGCGAACCCGTGTGAATTGGTGATTTCGAGAAACTTTCCGCCGATTCCGCCGCCCGGGAAGGAGAAGACTTCAGACCTGGGCGTAACGACCGTTGCGGTCGCTTTCTCCCGATCCAAGGTGATTTCCCCGGTGGAACTGACCGCGGTTCCGGTTTTACGGTAGTGCGCCAGAAATTGCTTCATCGCTTCGGGGAGGGCGTTCTTCCAACTTTTTGCGGGGAGGACCAGCGTGCCGGGAATCTGCGCTCCGGCGGGAGCGGAGCCGATTCGGGTGAAGAGGCCGAGATCGCGGAATTCCGGGTCGAATTCGTCCCGGAACTCCGGATTGTCCCATCCCCAGGTCGTCACCGGTCCCGGCGCACCGGCGACGTCGCCGCGAACGAAGAGGAAATGCATGATGCGCCCGGTGAGAATCCCCAGCGGCTCGTAATAGTGGTCGAAAGAGCCGCAGCCTCCGAGCGTGGTGATTTTTTTGTCCGAGTGTCCGGCGGCAAAGCGGTAGAGCGCGTCCCAGTCCTGCAAGGCGGCGCAGGCCCCGGCCAGAATTGCGATTTCGCTGCGGAAACGGTTCGGGTAACAGAACTGGAGTTCTGTCACGATCATTGGCCTGCCCGGAATCCGGATTGCCATATTGGACAGCATCGAACCGTTTCCCGCGGTGATCGCGCTCTCCTGAGTGTTCGAAATCGGGACATTCCAGTTTTTGAGCGGAAATTCCGGGTGATCGTGGTAGATGTGACCGTCGGTCAGGTCCAGCTCGTACCGGAACGGCTGAAGGTTCAGCCGGGCGTCGTTGTTCAGGTTGGTGATGTACGCCCTGACGCCCAGCTCTTCTTTCAGAAAGCGGATCTGCTCGCGCTGGATTTTGAGTTGGCGCTCTTTCAGAAAACGGTAGAATTCCTCGCCGCGCTGTCTGGCAGCTTCCGGCGTGTAAAGCCCTTTTTCGCGCAGATAGTCAGAGTAGACTATCTCAACCAGCGGAGCGAGTACCGGATGGGCGCTCCAGGTGTGATAGAGCGGAGCCTCGTTATCCAGATTGATCGCGAAGAGTGCGGGGTCTTCGGCCATGGAGAGCCCGGTGTAGGGATTCTTCGCGAGGAGGAGTTTTCGGGCGAACTCCTTCCAGTTCCTCATGGCGCTGTCGGAAAACATGGTCAGCGTCTTGCGGATGCTTTCGTCGCCGGAACTCGGGCACTCCTCGATGCCGTCGCCGGGGCGGACGACCCGGGTGCTGAGCATGTCGGTGGTGAGATACATCCCTTTTTCGCGCAGTTTCGCCCAGAGATAGAAGAAGCGGTCGAGCTTGTCCGGGTTGAAGTCGAGCGTACTGGGTTTGTTCCAGTCGTAGATTCGGTTTTCGAATTGGTGGATCCGGACGGAGTTGAATCCCTCCATCGCCAGCCGTTCGGCCAGGAGACCGGCGGAGTCATGGCTCGGCACCGTGAGGTCCTGGCAGAGGTTGGTGCCGTGGAAGCGCAGCCGTTTCGACGGGTCCCGGCTCAGGACGAAGTGGCCGTTTTCATCGATCTTGAGCGCGCCGTCCTTCGCCGGATAGAACCGGTTCAGCCGCGAGAAATCCATGGCGGACCCTCTTTTGAACTGCATCGGCACATCGATGGGCTGCCACTCCATTCCGCGGGTGATGGTCAGATGATCTTCCGCCGTCGCCTGCGGGCGCAGGTTGCCGGTGGAGACTCCGGCGATCATCCAGACGCTTTTCTCCGGCAGGAAGTCGATGGCCTTGAGCGGTTTTTCGGGAATGCGGAACGCGGAGACGAACAGCCCGACCTGGCTGGACGGGTTGTCCCCGGTCCAGCCGATCAGCCCGTTTTCGAACGGGAAGACCGGATTCCACCAGTTTCCGCAATCCTTCCCGGCAATGACCGGAATCTGTTGTTTCGTGTTGTCGTCAAACGTGAGTTCCATAACGCCGATTTTCTCCCCGGTTTGCGGAACCCACGCGGCGGCATGCAGCAAATAAAGATAGCGGGTTTTGACCGGTTGCGGAAAGGTCAGTTGTCCATAAGGAGGAAAACTGCGGATTTTCGAGACCGCGATGCCGCTTTTTCCGCCGTTCTTCGCCGGATCAAGAATTTCGAACGGAATGCCGGCGAATTTCCGCATCCCGTAAGCGGTCATGGCGGCGAGATCGTTCTTCGGCCCCTGGTCGGTCCAGCCGCCCCGGCCGTCGTCCGCGGTCTGGTCGGCGAATCCCATATTGGCGGCCGCCGCGATGGAAACCGGAGTCATTTCCGGGCGTTCGCGGTGAATTGCGGCATTCATGTCGAAACGGTGGGCTTCCAGCGCCGATTCCGGCACATGAAAGTCAATGCAGTAAAAATTCTCTTTGGTGGAACAGCGCAAATCGGAAACCGAGATCGAAAAATCGCCGCTCACAGTATAAATCTCTTTGCCGGATATGATTCGGAACGAGTTGTTCCGCCTGACCGGAGACCATTTGAGAATCTGCTCCCCCTGTTTCTGGCCCGAGAGCCGGCAGAGGGTTCCTCCGATCTCCAGATCGGCGGGGCGGTCGGCCGGAATCTTGATTTCCAGACTGATGTGTTTCGTGTCGCCGGTGCCGCGCAGGATCGCGGTGTAATTCCAGTTGTCGCCGTCCTTGCGGGTGAGCGCATAGGATGCCTCCGCGCCGTTTCCGGCGGGATACGCGCATGTGCCGGAAAGCGTACTTTTATCGCCTTCAACGGTCACCGTGCCGTTTTTGAGGAGGATCGGCCGCCAGGCGGGATTGTGCCGCCACTCCATCCGGATCTCTTTGCCGAGGGTGAGCCGGCCTTCCGGCGTGAGGATGACGGAGCCGTCCTCCGCATTCAGGATCAGGGCGAAACATGCGGAGAGGATCGTGCAGATGAGTTTCATGATATTCCTTTTACAGCGGAACGACGCCATTGAGATAGTACTTGGGCGCCCCGGAGCGGACCTTCAGCTCAAACGGGGAACGGGCGTCGACATGGCCGTCGAAGAAAAGCGAATTGGCTTTCCCGGAATGAACCGGATAAATCAGCGTGTCGTCCGCAAACCGGTACCACGGCTTCTGATCGTTTACGTGCCAGGAATCGGCGAGCACGAGGATATCTCCCGGCCGATTGGCTGTCGGCGGAAGATACGGCCCGCCGGTATGCAGCCCCGGAATCCTCTTGGTGCTCGGGTAGCTCGTCTCGCTCCACCAGCCGCTGCCGAGGCAGGGGTTGTAGCCGTAAGTGCGGTTGAGATAGTTCCAGGCATTGGATTCGGTGAAATTGTTCGCCGAGGGGCAGACCAGCGGACGGACGTTTTCCCGGGTCAGCGTATCCCAGGTGTACGGTAGATTGGCGATTTTTCGGAGCTGTTCGGTCCAGCGGCCGTTTTTGTTGACCGCGGGGTAAAAGCCGTTGTAGGCGTCGGAATAGAAGATGAAATAGGTCCCCTGCGTCTTCAGGTTGCTGATGCAGCTGGTCGCCCGTCCCCGTTCTCTCGCCTGATTCAGCGCCGGAAGCAGCATGGCGGCGAGAATCGCAATGATCGCGATCACCACCAGGAGCTCTATCAACGTGAAAAATGAAGGCTTTCTCATAAAAAACATTCTCCTGCCGATTGATTTGATTTGCAATATACGTATCTTGCGGTTTAGTAAATATTATAGGCGAAAAGAACTTTTTTTGCAAGACGGCTAGTCTTTTTTGCATGAGGATAAGAGGATGAAAAGATGAGTAAAATAGCACTTGAAAAGCGTCGCCGCCATTCTTTGCGGAAACCCCGGCACAAAGATTCCTGGTCCGCTGCGTCGGCGGAAACCTATGATTTCCGATATCATGCCGGATGGAAATTCCCGGCGGACATTCTTCTTCCGGTTTTTCCGTTCTGCGTGGAAGAGGAGGTTCGGGTCGGAGATTACTGGTACAAGGATAATTTCACCCGCTATCTGCTGATTGTCATCTGCCTCAAGGGGAATATTCTGTTTCAGTTTGAAAACCGCGATATCGTGCTCTCCCGCGGACATGTGCTGATCGTGCCGCAGGGAACTGCATATTTGCTGAAAAACACCGACGCGGATTCATCGCACAAGGTGGTGATCGAACTGATCGGCAACAATCTGATGTCGGATATGGAAACGTTCGGCTTGAACCGGGTGATGGATTTGAAAATGAAGGAGTATCAAAAGCTGGCCGATTCGATCCGTGAAATCGGGGCTCTGATCGATGAAAAAAAGCAGGAGGATATTTCGCTGATCACAGGGCTGTGCTATCGGCTGTGTACGGAGCTTTCGATGTTCATTCACCAGGACAACCAGACCAACTCCCTGCTCCAGCGCGCGCAGATGCTGCTGGAAAACGGCCTTGAGAAAAAGCTGACCGTACCGATGCTGGCGAGGGAACTGCACTGTTCCGCTTCGTTCCTCAACAAATTGTTTCGCCGCGAACTCGGGACCACTCCCATTCAATATCGCCAGGAGAAAAAGATCGCCTGCGCCCGCTGTCTTCTCTGCTCCACGCCACTGACGGTGAAGGAGATCGCCTTCAAGCTGGGGTATTGCGATCCGTTCTATTTTTCCAATGAATTCCGGCGCATGACGGGATTCTCTCCCAGCGCGGTACGTCGCGAAAAAGCCCTGATCTGATGATTGCTGCCACATGTCATGCACGACTCGTGCCGTTCGGTCGGGAATTATATCGCGGCTTCATCAGTCATGCGAATCCGGCATGCAAACCGACTTCCCGTAAAAAAGCGGGGGGAGCAGGAGGGAGACGATTGTCCCCCTCCTGCCCCCCCTGTGAACGGGCAGGATATTATTTTTGTTCCACGACGAACTGTTCCTGTTTCGGCGGAACGTAGCCGTGGTCGGAGCCCTGGACCCAGATGATCTTCTTGGGTGCGGTCAGGTTGTTGTAGAGCACCGCGATGCCGGTGGGCGGGCAGGTGTAGTCGCCGAGTCCGGCGCGGGTGATCACCACCGGGCACTTGATCCGCTTCGCGTGGTTGACCGCGTCGTAGTAGCCGAGCGCGTCCACCCAGGGGATGTACCAGCCGCCTTTGTACACGGCATTCCCCGCGAGGTTGCAGCACCAGGTGATGCCGGATTCGCCGCGGGTCACGTCGGGATCAAGCGCCGCCGCCCAGATCGTCTGGAGCCCGCCCTGGCTGCCGCCCGCGGCGATCAGGTCTTTGCCGTTCCACTGCGGGAGCGTCTTGACGAATTCCAGCGAACGCATCAGGCGGAGCGCCATGCCGTTGAAGTAGGCCTCTTCCGGATTCGCGTTCTGTTTCGGGTCGAACGCGTATCCCTGTCCGTTGGATTTGATCGACTCGGCGAATTTCTGGTAGTAAGCGTTGTCCTTGCCGAGATCGAAGCCGTGGGCGTTGACGCTGAACTGGATTTCGTTCTTGTTGCCGCCCGGCACGCCCTGCTTGCCGGTGCCGTAGCCGTGGTAAATGACGCGGGCGGGCAGTGATTTCGCAGCGGCGTTTTCCGGAACGCTCAGGTACCCGGTCACCGGGCGGGGGCCGGCGCAGTCGATGCTGACGGCGTAGGTGTCGATGCCGTCTTTCGTCGCAATCTTATCCATATTCGCTTTGAGCGGAACCGCGGCGAGGCGCGCCTTCTGTTTCTGCCAGAACGCGTCGAAATCGGCCGGTTCGGGAGCCGCCTGGGTGATCTTGGCCAGATCGGCCCCGGCGCCGCCTTCGAGGGTGATGTCGCGGGCCTGCTTGTTCCCCCAGACCGTCACCGTCTTTTTTACGTTCCGGCCGTTTTTATCGGTGAGGAAGGCGCGGACGCGGACGAATCCCGGCTTGTCGATCGAGGTCTTGACCGTGACCGGGCCGTCGGCGAGTTTCGCCTTGCCCTGCTCGGCTTTCCCGTCGTCGCCGGTGCGGTTCCAGACGATGAAATAGTCAACCGTCGGCTTCTGGTCGCCGATGTCCGCCGTGATGGTGAAGGTCATCGGTTCGCCGGTCTTGTATTCGATCGGGCTGCGGTCGGTGGTGCCGATCAGCTGGACCTTGTCGCCGTCAAGCCGGGTGACTTCGACGAGTTTGAAATTGTCGAACTTCCCGACAACATAGAGTTCGGCGTCGGCATAGGTCTGCCCGGACTTGGAGAAGGTCCAGTCGGGCTGTGCGCCGGTGCTGTTGCCGATGCCGAGATCGCACCCGGTGTTCGCATTGAGGCTGTTGAAGGCGAAGACGGTCTGCTTTTCCTGGTAATTATGGACCTGCATCGAGCCGTAGCTGCCGTTCTTGGCCACCCCGTCGCCGAAATCGAACTTGTCATTCGTCGCGCCCGGAATATTCTTCGCGTTGGCCGGGCCGTAGTCGTTCCCCCAGAATTCGACGTTGCCCTTTTCGAAGGTTCCGGTTTTCAGCCCTTCGACATTGCTTGCCACTTCCAGGTTGTTGACGTAAAGCTGATAGATCTCCGAACTCACGGAGGGGACGGCGGCCTGGCCCGCGTTTTGGACGAACGGGTCCATCGCGGTGAACACCCAGCTCTTTTTGCCGTCTTTCCCGGTGAGCTTGAGGAGGTAGCCGACCCGCTTGAGGTCGCCCGAAATCCGGTCGGTGTTGTCGATGGAATACCCGTCCGACTTCCACTTGAGGGGATTCAGTTTGCCGATCAGTTCATACCCCTTCGCTTCCGGAACCAGCTCCAGAAGCTCCGGCACTTCGGCCTGGAGCGCGACCGCTCCCAGCAGCGCCGCCGCCGTCATCCAGTGAAAACGTCTCATACCATCTCCTTTGTTGTTTGCCCGGAAACAGGCAAAAATGAACCGATATTAGAGAATATAGACATCATCCGGCCCTCTGTCAAGCCGTTCAGGGGGGGTAAAATGAAAAACGCCGCGGATTTCTCCGCGGCGTTCGCATTGCTTGTCGGAAAGCGGCGTTTATTCGCCCATTTCCTTCAGCGCCGCCTTGCGCGACAGGCTGATTTTGCCGTTCGACGGATCAAGGTCGAGCACCTTCACCGAGACGTAATCGCCTTCGTTGCAGATGTCGCTCACTTTGTTGACCCGGTAGTCGGCCAGCGCCGAGATGTGCAGCAGGCCTTCGACGCCGGGCAGGATTTCGACGAACGCGCCGAAGTCGCGGACGGTGACGACTTTGCCGCGGTAGATCTTGCCGATCTCCGGTTCCGCCGTGCAGCCGGAGATGCGCAGCTTGGCCGCTTCGAGGTGCTCCCGGTCCGGAGCCATGATCTTGACGGTGCCGTCGTCGTCGATGTCGATCGAGGTGCCGGTCTCTTCGGTGATCGCGCGGATATTTTTGCCGCCGGGGCCGATGAGGGCGCCGATCTTCTCGGGGTTGATCTTGACGATCTCAAGCCGCGGGGCGCGCGGGGAGATATCTTCGCGCGGCGCGGCGAGACAGGCTTCCATCACGTCGAGGATCTTGAGGCGGGCGATGCGGTCGCGCTCCATGCCTTCGCAGAGCAGATCGATCGGAATGCCCGGCAGCTTGAGGTCGAGCTGGAAGCCGGTGATGCCGTCGCGGGTTCCGCAGACCTTGAAGTCCATGTCGCCGAAGTGGTCTTCCGCGCCGATGATGTCGGTGAGCAGCAGCCGTTCGCCGTTCTTGCCGGTGACGAGGCCGCAGCTGATTCCGGCGACCGGGGCGATGATCGGCACGCCGGCGTCCATCAGCGCGAGGGTGGCGCCGCAAACCGACGCCATCGAGGTCGAACCGTTCGAGCTCATGATTTCCGAGACGCAGCGGACCACGTACGGGAAGTCGGCCGGAACCACCTTCGACACCGAACGCTCGGCGAGGTTGCCGTGGCCGATTTCGCGGCGGCCGGGGCCGGTGATGCGGCCCACTTCGCCGACGCTGAAGTTCGGGAAGTTGTAGTGCAGATAGAAACGCTGCTTGATCGAACCGGCCTCGCTGGTGAGGTCGTCGGACTCCTGCGCGTCCTTTTCGTTGCCGAGGGTGGCGATGACCAGCGCCTGGGTTTCGCCGCGCGAGAAGAGCGCGCTGCCGTGGACCACCGGGAGAACGCCGACTTCCGCCGAAAGCGGACGGATATCGGTGATCGAGCGGCCGTCGGGCCGGAAGTTCTTTTCGAGGATGACGTTGCGGGTGGTCTCGCAGACCAGGTTGTCGTACCCGATCGCGGTCATGAACCCGAACTCCATGTCGCTCATGGCGGCGAATTCAGCGCGGAGCGCGGCGCGCATTTCGACGCGGAGCGCGTCCATCGCGACCATGCGGTCTTCCTTGCCCGGGATGGTGCAGACACCTTCGATGCGGTCGGCGCAGAACTTCGCCATGGCGGAAGTCATCTCTTCGGGGACGAGGAAGAGCTTGTAGTCCTTCTTGACGCGGCCGGCGCGGCGGGCCAGCTCGATCTGGGCTTCGCACTGCTTCTTGACCGCTTCGTTGGCGACGAGCATCGCCTCTTTCATCTGGGCTTCGGAGAGGAATTCGGCCTCGCCTTCGATCATGATGACCTGGTCGGGGCGGCCGGCGTAGATGAGTTCGAGCTTGCTCTTCGCCATTTCGGCGCGGGTCGGGTTGACGACGTATTTGCCGTCGATGAGCCCGACGCGGACGGCTCCGATGGGGCCGTCGAACGGCAGGTCGGAGAGCATCAGCGAAAGCGAGGAGCCGACCATCGCGAGCACGTCGGCGTCGTTGACGCCATCGGCCGAGAGCAGCGTGCAGCAGACCTGGACTTCATGGAAGAACCCTTCCGGGAAGAGCGGGCGGATCGGCCGGTCGATCATGCGGCAGGTGAGGATCTCCTTGGTGGAGGGGCGGCCTTCGCGCTTGATGTAGCCGCCGGGGAACTTGCCCGCGGCGGAGTATTTTTCGCGGTAATCGACCTGGAGCGGGAAGAAGTCGGTGCCTTCGCGCGGCGCGCCGGAACAGGCGGCCACCAAGACGATGGTGTCGCCGAGGCGGACGAGGCAGGAGCCGTTGGCGAGGTTGGCGACTTTGCCGGTGGAAATTTCCATTTCCCGCTCGCCGTCGAAGGCGAACACGATTTTTTCTTCAGCCATGATTTGTTTTTCCTTTTCTCATGTGGGTGTACATTGAGGAAAGGGGTGCTCCGGTCCGTCCGGGCGCTATGGCCCTTCGACTCGCGGAATCCCGGTATCAACCCCCGGGAGACGTTCCCCCGGATGCTGATAGCGACCGAATTCCACAAAATCAAGCCGATGCCGGAATTTCTTTCCTCATCTGAAAACACATATCGGTTAATATAAACCCGAATCTTCAAAAGGCAAGCGGTTTTGCGAAAAATACGGGAATCCGCCTCCCTGTTCCTTGAAATCGGCGGACGGGAACAGTATCTTAAGGCAATATTCGCAAGGCCGAGGAAACCTGATGCCTGATTTTATTCGAAAACTTTTTGTGCGTATCATGTTTCATGACGGCTTCCGCCGTTACGGGACGAATACGATATGGCTTGTCGCGGAGAAGTTCATCCGGCTTATTTTCGGCTTCCTGGTCGGAATTTACGTCGCGAAACGGCTCGAACCGGAAAATTACGGCCTGTACAATTATGTGATCAGTTTTGCCGCCCTGCTGGCCGTCTTTACTTCGTTCGGGCTGGAATCCCTCCTCGGGCGCGAACTGGTCCGGCATCCGGACCGTCAGAGTGAATTGCTCGGCAGCGCGGCGTTTCTCCGGCTCTGCGGGGTTCTGGTCATGCCGCTCCTGGTCATCCTGATCGCGATGTTCAACCCGAAGGTCGAATCCACCCGGCTGCTGCTTCTGGTCATCATCTCCGGATACGGGTTCCAGGTGTTTCAGGTTTTTGAGTCCTGGTTCCAGGCGTCGGTGCTGGGCAAATATGTCGCATTGTCCCAGATTCTGGCATTGATCGCCGTGTCGCTGTGCCGGCTCTACCTGGCCTGGGCCCTGCTGCCGCTGTGGTGTTTCCTGGCCGCCGAAGCTGCGTACATGGGGCTGTGCGTGCTGGGTTACGGCATATTTTACCGCAGATGCGGCGGACGCATCACCGCTTGGCGCATTCATGCGGGGACCTGTTTCCGGCTGCTGTCGGAATCCTGGCCTTACTGGATCGGCGGAGTCGCCGTTCTCGTTTATATGAGGATCGACCAGGTGATGATCGGCAGCATGATCGGCGACGCGGCCAACGGCTATTATTCCGTCGCCGTCCGGCTGGCGGAGATTTTCTATTTCATTCCCAGCGTGGTATGCGCTTCGTTTCTGCCGGCCCTGATGCGGGCGAGGGATGTTTCCGAGCAATGGTTCCGCAACCGGCTGGAATATCTGTTCGGCATCATGTTTTATTTTTCGCTGCTTTTGATCGGCGCATGCTGGGCCATGAGTTTTCTCATTCCGCCCCTGTACGGCGAGGCGTACCGGGAGGCGGTTCCGCTTTTGCGTTTCTATTCCGTCACGCTGTGGTTTGTCTGCACCGGGGCGCCGCTCAGCCTCTGGTACCTGGTGGAGAACCGGCAGCGGCTGGCCGCGGGGCTGGCGATTCTCGGCGCCGTGTTCAATGTGGCGTTCAATCTGGTGCTGATCCGCTGTTACGGCACCTATGGCGCGGTTGTCGCCACTTTGGCCAGTTATGCGCTGTGTTATTGCTGCTGTCTCCTGCTGCCCTCTACCCGCGCGGTCGCCTTGTTGCGCCTGACCGCGCCGTTTACCTGTTTGCAGACCCTGCGCAACAACACCCCGACGTGATTTCCGTCGTGCGCAATGCTTGAAAATGGGGATTTTGTATTGTATATTCATAAGAAGCGAAGAAAAAATTAAGAAGGCACCCCGGGGGGAGCGCATGGTATTTCTCAGACGGTTGCAGAATGCTTTGAAGTGGCGGCTCGACAAGTTGCGGCCCTCCAGAGCCGATGATTTTTTGCGGATCTATCCGACATTGCGCTGCAATCTTCGCTGTCCTTATTGTTCGAACTTTCGTCCCGACGGCTCGGCTCCCTGTCAATTCCGGGAGCTTTCCCCGGCCGATTGGCTCTGCATCATCCGCAAATGCGGCCGCAACGTGATTATTTCCGGCGGGGAACCGACGCTGTTTGAGGGGATCGCGGAATTGCTGGACGGAATTCCCCGGGAGCTTGAGGTGCATGTATATACCAATTTGACCTTTTCGCCGGACCGGCTGATCGGCAAGGTGACGCGGAACGTCCGGTTTCTGGGCTCCTGCCATCCTTCCCATGTGCCGTTTGCGAAGATCAAAGAAAATGCGGAGGCGCTGGCTTCGGTCCCCGGTTTTTCCGGGCACGTTCACGCGGTGGAAACCGGGGACAACCGGGAGGAGATCCGGGAGCTGAAGGCGTTGTTCGCCGACACGTCCTGGCGGTTTTCCGCGGCGAAGGACCAGCGTATTCAGTCGGAGAAGGTGATGCACCGGGTTCGGCGGCATGTGTTATGCCGTAACCGGATTATCCAGGTCGGGCCGGACGGCGTGCGTTATCCCTGCATGACCCGGATGCTGGAGGGAACGCACCAGCTCGAAAACCTGCGGGAGCAACCCTTGAACGACGGGTTCCCGCAACTGGAATGCGACAACTGGGGCTGCTGTTCCTACTGCGATGGGCAAATCTGTTCCGACACGGTGTTTCTATAAAATTATGCTGTTGCGTTATTTCAATGCGCTCGGTTCGAAAGAGCGGAATATCCTGGTGATCGTGGATTCCGGCATGGGCAATGCTGTTCTGGCCTTGCCTGCCATCGGCGAGCTTCGCCGGTTGAACCCCGGCGTGAGGATCTGCGTTTCGGGTCCGGCCCGCAATATCGGCCTGATTTGTTCCGACAAAATTGCCGATGAATTCATCACGATCGACGGGAATGTCAATATTTTCCGGCAAATCGTCCGGAATTCCATTCCCCTGAAACGTTATCGGGATTGTTACTGCTTTTTTTCCTCCTGCGGCAACCGGGTTGAATTGTTGCAATACCTGAGGCTGGTCGGGCGGGTGCACCGCATTGAAATCCCCGCCTATGGCCGCGAGGAACCGGAGTGGCTGATGAATCTCAAGCTGGTGGGCGCGGCGGCGAATCCGGAGATGCTGGAATTCCGGTCCGATCTTCACCTGACGGCGGAAGAGCGCGACGGGGCTGCGCGGTTTTTGCGGGAAAGGGGGCTTGACGATTTTTCTCTTCTGATCCATCCCGGCTGGATTCCCGGCAAGGCGATCAAAGCGCTGCCGGTTGAGCTGGTGGCCGATGTGATCGATTGGAGTCTGAAACAGGGAACGGTTCCCGCCCTGCTGCTTGGTCCGGAGGAAAAAGCGTTTTTCGACCGTTCCGGCATCGCATTGCCGCCCGGCTGCCGGATCATCTCGGAACCCATCGGGGGGAGAATGCTCGCCGGGGTGATTTCGCACGCCGGAGTCATGCTGGCGGCCGACACCGGGCCCGGCCATATTGCCGCGGCTTGCGGGGTGAGTGTCGTCAGTTGCTTCGGCCCCACCTCGCTGCGCCGTTCGGCGCCGTTCGGGATCGGGGAAACCGTGGTATTGAGAAACGACGCCCTCCCATGCCTGGAATGTTTAGAGCGGGACGGCATGGAATATTGCGCCGACGGGCGCCCTTGCATGCAAGGGATCTCCCGGGAGGCCGTTTTCAGCGCGATCGATGCTTTGCTGCGGAAACGGAGGCGGCCGTGATGAATGCCCCGATCGCTCTTTTCGTGTTCCGCCGTCCGGAGCACACCCGGCGGACGCTGGAGTATCTGCGCCGCAACGAGGGCGCGGCGGCCAGTCCGCTTCATGTGTTCTGCGACGGTCCGCGCAACGGGGGGGACTGCCCCGCCGTGGAGGAGGTGCGCCGCATCGTCCGCTCAGCGGAAGGGTTCGCTTCTCTGGAAATCCACGAGGCGGAATCCAACCGCGGGCTGGCGGTGTCGGTCATCGCCG
>Ga0209373_10002277_pt1 | contig 19651 bp, 13 predicted proteins | sample Higcelweek5metaG_FD_187173 | JGI IMG/M metagenome (GOLD analysis project Ga0209373, IMG submission 187173) | Freshwater pond sediment microbial communities from the University of Edinburgh, under environmental carbon perturbations - High... | ecosystem: Environmental > Aquatic > Freshwater >... | reverse complement strand
GGAACTAACTTTAAATTTCAATAGTCAAAGTAAACTTATTGAAGATGAAAAAAACTTTAATATCTTTCTTGCAATTCCATTCATAAAAGAAATTGATAGTCCTCAAATTTTCAAAGGAAATGTTTCCAATTCTTTACTTTTTAGAGACCTTTTACTTTTACTTAATGAAATTGTAGATTCAAGATTTTATCGTCAAGACCTTTGGAGATATTTAGACCCTGTTGTAACTTGTGAAAAAGATTTGATAAGGCTAGAATGCTTTTCTAGTTGTGCTAGTGTATATGGTAGAGTGGATATGGAATCAAACTTTTTTGATGGTTATGAACTTACCCAAAAAGGAACAACAAATGTAAATTTCAACAAAGATTTTATAAATAGTTTGATGCTTCTTAGACCCAATAAAAAAGCAAATCTTGAAGTTGGTAAAGATTTTGTAGCTTTGGAAACAGAAGAAAAAAAGGTAATAGAAGAAAAAGTTAAATTACCAGAAAGATGGATAAAAGGTTTTCTCCAAGTTCAAGCAATAAATAGAAAAGCCACAAAACGTTTTGAACTTAATTCAATTTCAGCAAAACAATTTATAAATTCAATTCCTGCCAAAAATGAAACTGTTTATATTGTTCAAAAAAGAAATTCTTTGCAAATTTCATCATCTCAACCACCAAAAGAAACTTTTATGACTGTTTCAGGTCTAAATAGAGTAAGACTTCTAAAAAGAATTTCATCTCATATAAAAAAATTGGATATTTACGAAGTAAAAGAAACTGGTGCATCTGTATGGGTTGCATATACAGAAAATGCAGTAGTTACATTAGGAACATCTAGCTCTGTAAAACATGGATATTCTGGAGAAGGTGAAGCACTTAGAAATATAAAACTTTCACAAGATAATTATTCTTTAGACTTGGCTCATCATGTTATAAAAAATTTATATAGGTTTACGATAGAAGAACTTTCAAATATGCTAGAGCTTTCTATTGCTAAAGCAACTGAAATTGTAGATATTTTATCAATGCAAGGTTATTTGGGTTATGATTCTCATCTTGCATCATATTTTTATAGAGTTTTACCATTTGCAGATAAAACTAATACACGACTAATAAATTCTAAAAATATTTTAGAAAATAAAAAAATTATTCTAAAAAAATTGGATAAAACAGATGAATCTCTTTTTGCAAAAGCACTAGTAGAAGGAATGACATCAACATATTTGACAGAAATAAGAGTAAACAATGAAGGATATTTACAAGAAGGTAAGTGTAATTGTCCTTGGGGATTGGAACATGGTATAAAAAGAGGCCCTTGCAAACACATGTTGGCATTAAGATTTTTTGCAGAAGAAAAAGTTTTTGAAACAAACAAAAAAGAATCAAAAAATAAAGAATCTTAGACAAAAAAAATAAGAGCAAATGCCCTTATCTTTTGTCAATCTATAATTTTATTTTTTTGTCAAATCTATGGTTGTTGTTTCTTGGATTATTTCATCAACTTTCGTTGTTTGCGGAATTTCAACAAATTTAGTTGTTTTTTTGCCTAACATTTCTTTCAATCTGTCTGACCAATCTGTCAAAATTACATACATTGTAGGAACAACAAGTAAGGTTAAAATTGTTGCAAATGTAAGACCAAATACAACAGCTGTAGCCATAGGTCTCCAGAATGTAACAGTTTCAGCTCCAACATCTATCATCATATTTCTTAGATCCAAATTAAAACCAAGAACTAGTGGAAGCAAACCTAAAACGGTTGCAGATGCTGTTAGAAATACAGGTCTAAACCTTACAATACCAGCTTTTACTACTGCATCTATTTTTGGAACACCTAATTTTCTTTGGTGTTGGATATAGTCAATAAGAACTATTGCATTAGTAACAACAACACCAGCCAAACTAATAACACCGATACCAGTCATTATTATACCAAATGGTTGCTTGGTAACAATGAGACCGATTAATACACCAATTAAAGAAAGGATAACAGAGAACATTATAATAAATGGTAATGTGACAGAGTTAAATTCTGCAACTAAAACCATTGTTATAAGGAAAAATGCTATCATAAATGCCCATGAAAGGAATGATGCTGCTTCATTTTGGTCTTCTTGTTCACCTGTATATCTAATAGTATATTCAGGAGGAAGTTTTAGTTTTGAATCAAGTATTTTTGTAATGTCTTGTAATACAGCATTAGAAGTACGTCCTTGAACATTAGCTGTGATTGTAACAGTACGATTTTCATCAACTCTTCTAATTGAACCAAAACCACCTGTAGTTTCTATTTTTGCAACATGGCTTAAAGGTATTTGGGCATCTTCATCTCCATTTATATAGAGATTTTCAATATCAATTAGACTAAGTCTATTTTTTTCTGGAAATTTTACTACAATATCATATTCATCATCATTTTCTCTAAATACTCCAGCTTTTCCACCGTTAAATGCAATTCTTATAGTGTTTGCAATGGATTGAGTATTTATTTTGAATAATCTAGCTTTTTCACGATCAATTATAATTCTTATTTCTGGTAAGCCTGTACTATAGTTATCTTTTAGGTCAACAAGATTTGGAATATTTTTAATTAATCTTTCAACTTCATCACTTAATTGACCTAATATTGCAAAATCAGAACCACTAACTTCTATACTTATAGGAGCTCCTTTAGGTGGACCTTCTGTTTCTTTTTCAATTTCTATATCAGCACCAGATACATCTTTTAGGATTTTTCTAATTTTACCTGTTGTAACAAATGTATTTTCTTTTCTCAATCTACGATCAGTATATTCAACACTTATTGTAAACTTATTACTTGCTGTAGAGCCACTGCTCATACCACCACCACCAGCAGAGCCAACATCTGCTACATAATATTTGATATTATCTAAAGTTGCCAAATGTTTTTCAATAACTTGAGTTATTTTATCTGTTTCTTCTAGTCTTGTACCATCTGGTGCAGTGCCTTTTATTGTTATTCTTTTTGGATCACTTTCTGGGAAAAATACTACACCCATATGAAGTTGACCATATATCATAGCTGTTAAGATTAATAAACCAAAAACAGAAACCATAGTTAGATAACGATGCTTTATTACAAAGTGTAATAATTGTTTATATTTTTCCATGAATTTTGATGGTTTTCTATTTTCTTTTTTATGAGAACTTTTTACATTTAGGAATAGAGAACACAAAACAGGATTTATTGTTAGTGCAACAAATAATGATGCAAAAAGTGCAATAATTACAGTTTTTGGCAAAAATCCCATAAATTCACCAATAATACCTGGCCAAAATAACATTGGAACAAAAGCTGATATAGTTGCCAATGTTGATGTAGTAACAGGCCAAGCAACTTCTTTTGTACCATGAATTGCAGCATTTAGAGAATCTTCACCTTCTTGAAGATGCCTATATATATTTTCAACAACAACAATAGCATCATCTACAAGTCTTCCCAATACAAGTACTAGAGAGAAAAGAACTATCATGTTTAATGTTATATCAAATGCTTTGAGGGAAATGAAAGTAAGCATCAAAGAAAATGGTATAGCCGTAGAAACAAGTACTGCTGTTTTGAAACTGAGAGCAACAAATAATATTGCAAGAACAAGAATTAGAGCTGTAATCATGTTGTTTTCAAGATCATCAACCATAACCTTTATATCTTGTGAATAATCTAAAGTTACTGTATATACTAGACCTTTTGGAGCTGTTTTTTGAAATTTTTCTATTTTTTCTTTAGCTTCATTAACAATTCTGATTATGTTTTCACCACTTCTTTTTTGAAGTTTTACTGTAATAGAAGGTTTACCATTAATACGAGATATTGTTTCTCTATCTTCATAGCCATCAATAACATTTGCAATATCTCTTATGTATATAAGATTTCCTCGTTTATTACGAACAACAATATCTTTGATTTCATTAACATCTTTAAATTCTCCCGGTACTCTAAGAAGGAATTGATTTGTTCCAACTTTTAATTTACCACCAGGGATATTTAAGTTTTCTACTTGAATTGCCATAATAAAGTCTGAAAGAGATATACCATAGTGTTTTAGCTTTTCTGGGTCTGGTTCTATGCTAATTTCTCTAGTGAGACCACCAAAAATATTTACATCAAGTACACCCGGTATAGTATCCAGTTTATCTTCCAAATCATCAGCAATTTCTTTTAATTGTAAAATTGTATAATTTCCAGAAAGTGTAAAACTAAATACAGGAAACTCTGAAATATTTATTTCTGTAATAGTTGATTCTTCTGCATCAACAGGTATATCTGGTTTTGCCAAGTCAACTTTATCTCTAACTTTTTGAAGTGCATAATCAATATCAATACCTGAATTAAATTCGCAAACTATCATAGAAGCACTTTCTGCAGAAGTTGATGTAAGTTCTTTTATTTCACTAATTTCTTTTAATTTTTTTTCTATTTTACTTGTTATTAAAGTTTCTATATCAGATGGAGCAACTCCTATATATGGGGTTGTAATAATGATATATGGTACAGTAATATCAGGAGATGACTCTCTAGGCAACTCTATATAAGTTTTCAAACCCATTATAAAAATAAGTATTGAAAAAATTATAATAGTCGTTGGGTTTTTTATTGAAAAATCTGTTATTTTCATTTGTTATCTTACCTTTACAACGTTAACTGATTCTTTGTCTGCTAAGTTTTGTTGACCAACAACAACTAATCTTTCACCAAATTTTAGACCATCAAGAATTATTACTCTATCTTGAATATCTTTGCCTAATTTAACGTATTTCTTTTGAACAATATTATTATTTTCAACAAAAACATATTTTTTATCAATATCAGGCATTACACAAACTCTTGGAATAACTACAGCATTATCATATTTTGCTTTGAGAATATCAAAGTTTGCAATCATACCTGGTTTAAGTTTGTGATTTGAATTATTTATTGAAATTTTTACATCAAATGTTTTATTCGAATCTTTTGCAGAGTTTGAAATATAATAAATACTTCCTGAAAATGTTTCATTTGGATATGCATCAACTTTTATTTTTGCTGTATTTCCAATTTTTATATATGGCAAATCTGTTTCTGTAATTCCACCTACTACTTTAAGTTTGTCTATTTGAACAATATTGGCAATAGGAGTTCCAGCACCCAACATCTCACCTCTATCAACATTTAAGCTATCAACAATACCAGAAACAGGACTTTTTAGATAAGTTTTATTTAATTGAATCTTAACTAAATTAAGTTGAGCTACTGTATTTTGCAAATTCGTGACAAGAGATGTTGTTACATCTTCTCTTCTAATTTTTGCCAGTTCAAGATTTATTTTTGAAAGATTTAGCTCATATTTTCTATCATCAAGTTGTTTTTCACTTAATACAGATTCTTTCATTAATTTTTTATCTCTTTCAAGATTTGTTACAGTATTGCCAAGTGTAAGGTCTCTTACATAGACTTCACCTTCAACCAATCTTTTTTGTGTAACTGAAGATGTTCTAGCCTGTTTATAGGCTGCTTCTGCTTGTTTCAATTGATTTAATAGTGTGTCATGTTCTGTTTCAAGCACCAATTGACCTGCATTTACCCATGAGCCTTCATCAATATTAAGACTAATAATTTTCCCATTACTTTCAGAGCTTAGAGTAACTGTTTTCCATGGCTCTATTGTTCCTGTTATTTTCAAAGTGTCACTGATAGAGGAATGTTTTACAGGTTGTACTTCTATATTAGTTTTAATTGAAATACTTCCTTCTTCTATCTTATTATTATTTTCTTCATGTTCTTCACCTTTTTTGGAACATGAAAAAAGCATTAATAGTACAATAGGAATAATAATTGTTTTTTTATTTAATATTTTCATAATTTTCTCTTTACTATTTAAAACTATAAATATTTAGAACTTCTAAATATTTTATTATAAAATATTTTATTTTCAAAATAAAACTACAAACTTCTATAAGTATCTAAATAAAAGTTCACAATTGAGAAAAAATATCAATTATTCCAAAATAAAAATTAATAATTATTTTTTAGATAAAAAGTTAACTCTTTTTTAGCAAGTTTATAATCTTTTCTTGATATAATTGTACTAAGGGAATTTTGTGTGTATAATGATAAAAAATTTTAGATTTTTTAATATTTAAAATAGAAATAGGAGAAACCTATGCTTAAAAGTAGTATAAAAAAAGTATTATTTACTTTCTTGGCTGTTAGTATTGTTGGAAGCCTAACTGCTTGTCAAAGACCAATTAATTCAAGTGCTTTAACAAAAGGTGGAGACGTAAAAACACATGCTCTAATGGTTGTTCCAAACTCTGATAGAATAGATGTTCTTGATATGAAAGATAATAGAATTGTTCAAACTCTAAAGACAGATAGTCGTCCAACAAGTATTGCAACTAGTGCAAATGGAAGATTAATCCTTGTTACAAATTATAATAGTGGAACAGTATCTGTTTTCCTTAGAAGAGATAATGAAACATTTGAAACTTTGGGCTCAATAGGTCAAGGTAAAAATCCTATAGGTGTAGTATTTAACCCAAATCCAACAATTTCTGAAGCTTATGTTGTATATCAAGGTGATAGTAAAGTTTTAGTTTTGAATACATCAAACCAAAATTCAGCTCCAAAGATTATTAATACAATTGCTCTACCTGGTTCAAATCCAGAAAAAATAGTAGTAAGTAAAGATGGAAATAGTGTATTTATTGCAGATGACAATAAACAAGGAAGTAGAATTATAACACTAGTAAGAACTGGTAATAGCTTCCGTCCAAGTTATTCACAACCATTCACAACAGCTTCTGATGCTGGAAACGTTGATCTTGATGGTATGATTATTGATGATAATAATAGATTATTTATTGCAAATGCTGCAAGAAGTGAAATATTTGTTTTTGATGGAAAAACTGGTCAACTTGCAAACCCAGCAACAATTAATTTGCAAGATAGTCAAATTACAGGCTCTAAGACAATTGGTCCAAAAAATTTACTTTTCTATACAAGTAGAACAACTGGAGCACAAAAAATTTATGTAACTGGCTATAGTGCTTCTGTAGTTTCTGTTATTGATGCAAAAACCCTTCAAAGAATAAAAACAATCCCTCTTGATAGAGCAACTCAAGGGAAAGAATCAAATAATCCTGTTGGCATCGCACTTGGTACAAGCTCATCAAAAGAAGATATTGTTTATATAACAAATACTGCTGGTTTGACTATTTCAATTATTGATCCAGTTCAAGACATCTTAAAAAGAAATGTATCAACAACTGCATCATCTGCATTACAAAAACCACTAGGAGAAGTTGTTTCAATAGGAACAATTTTATAAACAAAATAAATTTTTAGAAATAAATTAAAAAGAATCTATGCTTTAAAGTATAGATTCTTTTTTGCTTTTGAATTAAACAAGTATCTTAATTTGCTAAACTTAATTTAAATACTTTTAAATCTAAATATTATATTTTTGAAAAAGTGTAAATTTATTTAGGTTTATAATTATATGGATTTTATTTTTACATAAAATTTTATATGTATCAAAAAATATATTTTGAAGAGTTGGACTCAACAAATAAAGAAGCAAAAAATATTGCAGAACAAAATTTAAATACAAAAGAAATTGTTATCATCTCAAAAAAACAGTTTGAAGGTCAAGGCACTAGAAATAGACTTTGGAAATCTCATGAGGGTGGATTATATTTTTCAATATTGCTAAGACCCAAAAAGATGTTACCTCTTTTTTCACTTATGGCTGGAGTTTCAGTCATAGAAACATTAAAAGAATTTGCAGATTTAGATTTTAAAATAAAATGGCCAAATGATGTTTTATTAAACAAAAATAAAATATCTGGAATACTCACAGAATGTAAATTTAATGGAAATAACTTGGTCTATATGATTATTGGTTGTGGCATAAATATTAATCAAACTGAGTTTGAACGTTTTACACACTATGGAGCAACTTCATTATATATTTTGACAGGTAAAAAATTTGACTTAAATAATATTTTGGATACTTATCTCAAAAAATTTAATAATTTATATTCAAATTATATAAACACAAATTCTGATGAACTTCTTGAAAAACTTGAAAAATATTCTATTCTACAAGGTAAAAATATAATAGCAGAAATAAATCAAAATATCTTTATTATAGGAAAAGTTGTTGGAATAAATTCTCAAGGTGGACTTATAATAAAAAAAGAAAGTGGTAAAGAAGAAATAATATTTTCTGGAAGTATTTTATCTTTTGAATAATTTTAGATAAAAATTTTTATAATCAAAACTAATAAAATAAATTTATTTTATATTAATCAAAAATTTTACCCCTATAAAAACTAGGCTTTCTTTTAAAATGCTCTTGTTTTTCATAAATACCACTACCAAAACACATAGGACAAATATATTCATTAATTTCTTCTTCTATATCTTCTAATGGTGAAGCAAATATAAGTAAACATTTTTTACATTTTACATAATGCAAATCTTCCAATAAATCTAAATTACTTACATTAAAATTAATTTGCTCTGTGTGAAAAACATCTGATAGATTATAAAAAGCTGGACATATTCTTTCAAAGTCTATTGCAACAACTTGATTTGTAATTACTTCACCTTCCACAGCAACTTCAATAGCTCTTTTGGGAACCAAGCTAACTATATTATTTTTTACTTCAAGTTTATTAATTACTCTGCAAAATCCCATAGAAAAACCATCATGAGGGTCTGTCGGTTTTACTTTATAATAAATTGGGCTAAAATTTGAACAATTTTTACAGTATTTAATGTCCATAAAATTTTTCATTTAAAAATATTTATTATTAATAATATCCATTATTAGCAAAAGTTTGTAAATAATTTTTATATATTATTTAGGCTTACATAAAATGATGTAATTAAAATAGTCAACATGCTCACCAAGGTTTAGTATTTTTTTTACATTTTCTAATATATCATTTTCATATTTATTAGAAAACATTTTATATTTTATAAGCTTTTCTATTTTAAGATTTTTATTTTTAATAAAAGATAAAAAAGTTTGAAGTGAAAAATAATTATAATTATAAACTTGTCTTATGCCATAAGAGTTTGAGTCCCAAGCATCAAATATTATATCAAGCAAATTTTCTATGAACTGAATGTTATATATCAAAAATATATAATATCCATTCTTTTTTAGGTTTTTAGAAACTTCATCAAAATATCTTTCATAGTTAACAACCTGTTCAAGTGAATGATTAAAGATTATCATATCAAATGTTTTTTCTATGTTTGCAAAAACATCATTAGGTTTTATATGAGATATTTCAATGTTTTTAATGTATTTTTCTATGTCTAAGTTATATTGATTTACTTCTAACAAAGTCTTTATATCTTTAGGGATAAGATTATTTAAAAAGTTATATATAATTTTTTGATAAAAAGATTGACCTTCAAACTGTGGATAATCTTTGTTACCCAAAAAACCATTTTTTTGAAGCAGACTAGAATTTTTAATATTTAAATTAAATTCTAAATCGATAAAACTTTTTCTAGCTTCTTCAAAAAAATCTTTGTCATATTTTTTGGGAAGAAAAAAATAATTATTATTTTCTATGCTTGTATCAAGTTTATCCCATTCAAAATTATCAAAGTTGTTTTTTGTAAAATTTTTAGAATTTATAAATTCATTCCACAAAATTGAGTTTGGCAATGGTGTAAGTTTTGTAATAGCAAATAAATTAATATAGTTTCTATTATTAAAAATAAACCAATAAGTTTTTGCCAAATCTTCTTTTGTTTCCATAGGTGAACCAGCTATAAAATATGAGCCAACACCTATATTAAATTCTTTGCAAATATCTAATACTTCATAATGCTTACTTATAGAGCATGAAGTTGTTTTAAGATATTTTAAAACTTCATCAGAACCAGATTCAAAACCAAAAGAAACATATATAGTATTCATTTCCTTTAAAAGTTTTGCAATATTTTTTGAAAAAATATCAGCTCTTCCATGACAAATAAATTGAAATTGTTTTTCAAAACCATGCTCTTTTATAGCTTTTACAATTTTTCCCAATCTCTCTTTATTAATAGCAAACAAATCATCTGTAATATAAATAATGGAACTATCATTTTCTTTTTTTACTTTGGATATATTATCCAAATCTATCATTATTCTTTCTGGTGAATGATACCTTGTTTTTATGGTACTCCCAGCAGGTGAACAAAAAATACATTTATAAGGACAACCTCTTGATGTGTGTATGCTATAAGAAGCTCCTTTGGAAATAAACTTTTCCAAAAGTTCTAGTTTTGGAGGTGGTATATCATCAATATTTTTTATTATTTCTCTTGGTTCTGTAAAAATAATTTTGTTTTGGTCAAAATAAACAAGACCTTTTATTTTTGAAAAATATTTTTTATCAAAAGAATTATTTTTTACTAGATTGACCAATTCTAAAAATGTTTGCTCTCCTTCACCAATAACTCCAACAGAAAAGACAGGATTAAAAGATTGTGGAAAACCTGTTATATGAGAAGCTCCCAAAATAATCGGAATATCTAAAATTTTTTTGATTTTTTTTGCATACAAGATAGCTTCATTATAATTTTCAGTATAAGATGAAATACCTATTATATCTGGTTTTTTACTTATTAAAACATCAATATCATCTTCTATTATAAAATCTGTATAGTTACCATATTTTTCCAAATAACTTGCTAGGTATGCAAAACTTAAAGGGATAAAAGTGTCAGCCCTTGAATTATCAATTTTTTCTATTGCTCTTATAAAACCTATAAGCATTTATAAACCAAAATAATAATATTAATTGTCAAAATAGTTTTCCAAAAGATTAAATTTATTCGTATTATCAATTAGCCAAAATTTTATAAATAAAAAAAGGCTTAAATAAAATGTTAACAAGTAAAAATAAATAATCAATATTTTTTAAGTATAAGCACATTTAAAATATATATTGCTACTTTGGGATTTGGTATTATTAAAAAGAAATAATTTATGTTAATTGGAGTACAAAATGGGAATAAATTTATCAAAAGAATTAGAATATAAAATTGATTTGTCAAAAAAAGAAGCCTCCAAAGTTATAAATAATTTGGGGTTGGGTCATCAAAAAGCTCAAGTAATTTTAGCTTTGGATATTTCTGGCTCTATGTCAAAACTTCTTAAAAATGGCAGTGTTCAAAAAACAATAGAACGTATTTTATCATTGGCTTTAAACTTTGATGATGATGGCTCTGTAGAATTATTTCCATTTCATGATATAGCATTTCATCACCCAAAATCAATTGCACTCTCTAATATTCAAGACTTTGTAAATATAGAAATTTTACCAAACTATCATCTTGGCAAAACAAACTATGAACCAGTTATAACAATGATTCGTCAATTTTTGGGAAAAGATATAAATAAATCTTATGCAATCTCAACAATAAGTAAAAATATGGGAAAATATGTAAAAACAATTAAAGATTTTGGCTCAGAATCAAAAAAATATCCAGCAAAACAACCAACTTATATAATCTTTATAACTGATGGAAATAATGCAGACCATACAAAAACAAAAGATGCACTTTCAGAAGCAAGTAATGAAGAAATATTTTGGCAATTTGTTGGTATTGGTGATGAAAAATTTGAATTTTTGGAAAAGCTCGATAACCTAGAAGGTAGATATATAGACAATGCAAACTTTTTTCAAGTCAATGATTTGGATGAAATAAATGACAATGAATTATATTCAAGATTACTAAATGAATTTCCTAGTTGGTTAAAACTTGCAAAAGAAAAGAATATTATTATCTAAATATCTAAACTTTTCTATTATTAAGTTATCCAAATTTAAAAATAAATATGGATTTTTTTTTTATTTATTTTAGTGTAAACTTTATAAGTTAGTTTATTTTAATTGAACATATTATATTGTAAATATAGAGGATTTTTTATTATGACAGAACAAAAAAAATACGTCTATTTATTTAAAGAAGGCAATTCCAAAATGAAAGATTTGCTCGGCGGGAAAGGAGCAAATTTGGCAGAAATGACTGGTATTGGTTTACCAGTTCCACAAGGCTTCACTATTACAACAGAAGCTTGTAATTATTATTCAGAACACAATGCTTTACCAGAAGGCTTGGTAGAAGAATATATGACAGCTCTAAAAGCTATTGAAGCAGAAACAGGCAAAAAATTTGGAGATTCAGAAAATCCATTATTAGTATCAGTTCGTTCTGGTGCAAAATTCTCAATGCCTGGCATGATGGATACAGTTTTAAACCTTGGTTTAAATGAAACAACATTAAAAGCTATTGTAAAACTTACAGACAATGAAAGATTTGCTTATGATGCATACAGAAGATTCATTGCTATGTTTAGCAATATCGTTCTTGGTATAGAATTAAAACATTTTGAACATATTCTTCATGGTGTTAAAGAAAAAAATAATGTAAAACTTGATACAGATTTAACAACTGATAACCTTAAAGAAGTTGTAAAATTATATAAAGAATACCTCAAAAATGTACACAATATTGAATTTGAAACAGACCCACATAAACAATTAAAACTTGCAATTGAAGCTGTATTCCAATCATGGAATAATCCAAGAGCAAAAACATACAGAAGATTAACTAAAATCAGTGATTCATTAGGAACAGCTGTAAATATTCAATCAATGGTATTTGGAAATATGGGTAAAGGCTCTGCAACTGGTGTAGCTTTCACAAGAAACCCATCAACTGGTGAAAATAAACTTTATGGTGAATATCTTGAAAATGCACAAGGTGAAGACGTTGTAGCTGGTATTAGAACACCTAACCCAATTGCTGAAATGGAAAAAGATTTCCCAGAAGTTTTCAAACAATTCTCAGAAACAGCAACTAGATTAGAAAATCATTATAGAGATATGCAAGACCTTGAGTTTACAATTGAAAGAGGTCATTTATATATGTTACAAACCAGAAATGGTAAAAGAACTGCTCCAGCAGCTATAAAAATTGCTGTTGAAATGGTTTCAGAAGGTCTAATATCAAAAGAAGAAGCTTTATTAAGAATTGAAGACCCATCAACACTTGACCAATTATTACACAAACAAATTGATGGCTCTATAAAAGTAAATGTAATTGCAAAAGGTTTACCAGCTTCTCCTGGTGCAGCAGCAGGTATGGCAATATTTGATGCTGACAGAGCAGAAGAACTTGGAAAAGAAGGCAAAAGAGTTATCTTGGTAAGACAAGAAACATCTCCAGATGATATTCATGGTATCGTTGAAGCTCAAGGCGTATTGACAAGTAGAGGTGGTATGACATCTCACGCTGCTGTAGTAACTAGAGGTATGGGTAAACCATGCGTTGCTGGTTGTGAAAGTGTAAAAGTTGATGTAGATAAGAAAGTTCTTACCTATAATGGTGGAACAATTAAAGAAGGCGATTTCTTTACAATAAATGGCTCAACTGGCGAAATTATACTTGGCGACGTTCCAATGAAAGAAGCTGAATTAGGTATTGAATTTAAAACTTTATTACAATGGGCTAAAGACGTTAAAAAACTTGGTATCAGAGCAAATGCTGATGCTCCAAATGATGCGAAAAAAGCTAGAGAATTTGGTGCTGAAGGTATTGGACTTTGCAGAACAGAACATATGTTTATGGAAGTTGACAGATTACCAATTGTTCAAAAAATGATTATGGCTACTACAGATGCAGAAAGACAAGAAGCTCTTGACAAACTTCTCCCAATTCAAAGAGGAGACTTTGAAGGTATCTTTAGAGCTATGGAAGGTTTACCAGTAACAATTAGATTACTTGACCCACCATTACATGAATTTTTACCAAGCTTAAAAGAACTTATTGCAGAAGTTGCAACTTTAAAAGCTACAAATTCAAATCCAACATTATTAAAAGAAAAAGAAGAACTTCTTAAAGTAGTTGAATCATTACACGAATCTAATCCAATGATGGGCTTAAGAGGTTGTCGTCTTGGTATCTCATTACCAGGTATCAACAAAATGCAAGTTAAAGCTATCATTCAAGCAGCTATAATTCTAAAAAAAGAAGGTCTCGTAGTTTTACCAGAAATCATGATTCCTCTCATTGGTCATGTTAACGAATTAAAACTCGTTAGAGGCGAACTTGAAGAAGTTGCAAAAGAAACAATGGATGAAATGGGTCAAACAGTTGAATATATGTTTGGTACAATGATTGAAATTCCAAGAGCTGCTATTACTGCTGACGAAGTTGCAGAATATGCTCAATTCTTTAGTTTCGGAACAAATGACTTAACTCAAATGACATTTGGTTATAGTAGAGATGATGCTGAAAATAAATTCCTCCAAACATACTTAGATAAAAAAATCTTAAAAGATAACCCATTCCAAGTTCTTGATAGAGATGGCGTTGGTCAACTTGTCAAAATGGCTGTTGAAAAAGGCAAAAAAACAAATCCAAAAATTAAACTTGGTGTTTGTGGAGAACATGGTGGAGAACCAAGCAGTATAGAATTTTTCTACAATGCTGGTCTAAATTATGTAAGTTGTTCACCTTTCAGAGTTCCAATCGCAATATTAGCTGGTGCTCAAGCAACAATTAAAGGCGAAAATAAAACATCTGGTTATAGCAACTTATAAAAATTAATATAATAAAATATTAATATAATCTAAGTAAAAAAAATCCTTCTGTAAAACAAACAGAGGGATTTTTTATTTTTATAATTACATCACCCATTATTCAAAACACACTAAAATAAATTAAATATATTTAAAAAATAAATTTTTTATTACTAAAAATAATGTTAAATTATAGGTAATTAGACATTATTGTAAAAAAATAAAAAATATATATGAGATTAGATAAATGGCTGAAAGTAAGTAGAGTTATAAAAAGAAGAACTGTTGCAAATGAAGCTTGTGATAAAGATAAAATTATTGTAAATAACAAAGTTGCAAAAGCCTCTACAACCCTAAAAGTTGGTGATGTAATAAAAATTGGTTTGGGTAACAAATTAACAACAATTGAAGTTTTGAAAATTCCAGAAGGGAATGTATCTACACAAGACTCAAAAGATTTATATAATATAATTTCTCAAATTGAATCGTAACAATTAAATAATCTTTTTTATAGTTGTTTTAATGCTTTTATATTGAATCAATTATGTTTTATAATACTTTTTAATTTCTAGGTTTATATTATTGAGGAAGATAATGACAAATATACTTATAGGTCCTTTAAAAAGAGATTCTGATTACAAAGATATAATATCAGGCTATGAAATTTTAGGTGACTTTGCAGCCTCCCCAGAAATATTAACATTTGGTGAAATGGATTTACTCAATGATAATGAAATCCTTACATCTTTTGATAATATTTTAGAGAGTTTACCCATTACATGGAATCCTGAATGTGTAATCTTTTGGGGTATTGATAAAGGGATTATTCCAACAGGAATAGAAAATATAGAACAACCACTTATAGGTGTTATATTTAGTTGGGATATGGCTTTTGAAGCTGTTGTAAAAAATACAAATAGATTTGATTGGATTTTTACAGATAAAAAGGGAGAACAATTATTAAAATCTGCTGGGGTTGAAAATGTAAGCTCAATACGTTTGAGAGGATTTTCTCCATCTTTACATAAAAAACTAGAAAATTGTGAAAAAGAATATGATATATTTTTCACAGGCAATCTAAACCAAGATATTTACAAAGATAGAAATAAATTACTTTATAAAGTTGCAAAGCTTTCCAATAAATATAAAATAGAAGCTACAAAAGAAGTTTATGGTGAAGAATATGTTGAATTATTAAACAAAAGTAAAATTATTATAAATCATTGCAACAAAGAAGAAGCAAATCTAAGGGCTTTTGAAACTCTTGCTTGTGGTTCATTATTATTTATTGATGAAAATAATTTGGAAATGCATGATTATTTTACCGATAAAGAACATTGTATTTTTTATAATAAAGATAATTTGGAAAAATTATTAGATTATTATCTAAAAAATGATGAAGAAAGAGAAAAAATTGCAAAACAAGGTTACCAAAAAGTTCAAGAATATACTTTTGAAAATATGTTTGATAATCTAATAAAAACAATTGAAGAACTTAACTTTTCAGACTTGAAAAAATATAGAACATTTTCTTCAGTCAATATGATTGAACAACACAAAATAAAAGCCAAACAAGCTTTGCAAAGCATCGTCGCTGGTAAGTTTTACTTTGTGGAAAAAGAATTAAAAGAAGCATTTGAAAAAGACCCAATAGATTCAGAAATTTTAAATAATTTGGGTGTAATTTATGCAAACGCATATTTTGCACTTTTGGAAGAAAAAGATCATAAATTACTTTCTTTGGCAAAAAATCATTTATCAAATGCAATAGCAAATGACCCAATGTATGCAATGGCAAGATTTAATTTAGGTATGGTTCATTATCTTGAAAAAGATTATGAAAAAGCTGAAGAAGTTTTAGAATCTTTTATTATGAATGCATCTGTTGAAACAGAAAATATTGAAAAATTTAGAGGCTTTTATTACTCAACAGAAAATATATCATATCATGATGATTTTAAAATGGAATGGGAAAAAGTTACATACTCAAACTATAAAAATAATGATGATTTAGCATTTGGATATTGTGATATTCTTTTAAATAAAACTTTGGAAGTTTTGGGTGATATTGCACTAAATAAATTGGAAAACGAAAAAGCAGAAATTTTATATAAAAATGCTCTACAAGCAAAAGATGATATTGGTTTTGTCTCTCACAAACTTGCAAAGTTACTTCAAGTACAAGGAAAGTATGAAGAAGCACTTGAGCTTTATAAAAGCAGTTTTGAAGAAAAACCATTTTATCCAGAAAATTGGACAGGAATACTTGATTGTCTTGATGCACTTGATAAACTTGATGAATATGAAAACTTTTGTATGGAACTATTATCAATCGTAAAAATATCATCAATGTATATTAAATATAAAACTATGCTCAATCAAAAACTTGCAAAAATATTATAGATTCAATCTTTTAGAAAATTCGTTTTGATGTTTTATTAAATAGACAAACAAAGTTATATGAAGTAAAATTAAGTAACCTTAATATTTAGTTTTGGAGGTATCAATCGATGACTATTAATTTAAGTAAAGGGCAAAAAATATCCTTAGAAAAAGAAGCTCCTGGTTTGACAAAAGTTTTTGTTGGTTTAGGTTGGGATGTAAAAAAAGCTGATACAGGTGTTGATTTTGATCTTGATGCTTCATGTGTCATGCTCAATGAAGCTGGAAAAGTTTTTTCTGATAAACACTTTATTTTCTATAATAATCTAACTAGTCCAGAAGGTGCTGTTACTCATACTGGTGATAACCTAACAGGCACTGGTGATGGTGATGATGAACAAATTAAAATTGACTTGCAAAAAGTTCCGGAAGGCGTTAAAAAGATTGTATTTGTTGTAACAATACATGATGCAGAAGCTCGTAAACAAAACTTTGGACAAGTTTCAAATTCATTTGTTAGATTAGTAAATGAAGGAAATAATCAAGAAATTGCAAAATATGACCTTGGAGAAGATTATAGTATTGAAACAGCTATGGTTATGGCAGAATTATATCGTCATAATACAGACTGGAAAATGACCGCTGTTGGTAGTGGTTATCAAGGTGGCTTAGGTGCAATTTTGTCTCAATATCAATAAATAATTAGGATTATTTTTAAACTAATTTGGAGGTAAAAAATGGCTATTAATCTAAGTAAAGGACAAAAAATATCTTTAGACAAAGAATCACCTGGTCTAAAAAAAGTTTTTATTGGTCTTGGTTGGGATGTAAAACATGGTGACACAGGTTTTGACTATGACCTAGATGCATCTTGTTTTATGCTGAATGAAGCTGGAAAAATTTATTCTGACAAACACTTTATTTTTTATAATAACCTAAAAAGTCCAGATGGTGGTGTTACTCACACAGGTGATAATCTAACTGGTTCTGGTGATGGTGATGATGAACAAATCAAAATTGACTTGGAAAAAGTTGCACAAGATATAAAAAAATTAGTTTTTGTTGTAACAATACATGATGCTGAATCTCGTAAACAAAACTTTGGACAAATTGAAAATGCTTTTGTTCGTCTTGTAAATGAAGAAAATAATCAAGAAGTTGCAAGATTTGATCTTGGTGAAGACTATAGTACTGAAACTGCTATGATTATGGCAGAACTATATCGTCATAATAATGAATGGAAAATGACTGCTGTTGGCAGTGGTTATCAAGGTGGCTTACAAGCTATTTTAAATCGTTATTATGATGGCTAAAAAATAACTTTGTAGGGTTGTTTTTTGTAAAATAACCCTATAATTTATTATCCATATTTAAAATTTATTATAAACTTAGGGGCTTTGTATGAGTGAAGATGCCTTAACCATTTTTACAAATCAGTTAAAAATGTGGCAAAGAGAAGGTTACTATGTTTTACTAAACCAATTCTTTAATATAAAAGAAAAAAACACTGGTTTTGTTGTTTCAGTAAATGAAGCTGAAAAAAAGTTTATTTTCAAGCTTTATGTGAATAGACAACCAAGTGAAAAAGAATTTAGTTTTGAGCAAGTAAATGAACTAATTCAAGAAATAGATAAAACCATAAAAGGATAACTATTTCTTACAACAAAAAAATATACATAAAATACAAATTTTAATTTTGATTCTTAATATGTTAAAAAAAAAATAATCTATTAGATTTCTATTGTGAAAGTAGCGGTAATTGTTGCCGTTTCTTTCTTGCCAATTTAACACATCTTGATATTCAAAGAATTCTTGAAAATCGTCCAGACCTAAAACCAGAAGATTTTATTTCATTTTCTCCTTCCACAAATAAAGATGATACAGATGAAAGTTTTATTTCAACTTATGGTAAAAGAGAACTTAGTTTAAAAAAGAAAAATGATAATAAAGAGTGTGTTTTTTTAAATCAAGAAAATAAATGTTCAATCCATCAATTCAAACCTTTTGTTTGTAGAGTTTGGCCATTTGCATTGGAAAAAGAAAAAATTACATGGATAAAAGAGCATAAAAGTTTTATAAATAAAAATTGCAAACATTCCATGATTCCCAACTCAAATGATTTGGAAGAGTTAAAAAAAGTTTTAAAACAACATTACAAAGAAAGAAAATTATATTCCAAAATTGTTGCAAAATGGAATGAAGAAAAAGAAAAAGAAATAAAAAAAGATGAACTTTTTAATGATATTCTTGATTCTGATTTTTTAAATTTCCTTTTCAAAGAAATGAACCTTAATAAAATCAATCAAAATAACACTATTGAAGAAACATTTGAATCTAAAATCATTTCTATTTTGCAAAAAAATAAAAATATAGAATGTATATTATCAATTCCATCTAAAAATATATCTTTTTTACAAAAAGAAGATGATATAACTTTTGATGTGTATATAAAAGAAAAAAACATAATAAATTTTGCAAATAACTCTAATATAGAGAGTCTTAAAGAAGAAATGAATGCAAGTTTTTTCAAAATAACTAATGATAAAAGTTTTTATAAATTTTACTCATTCTATATATCAGAAAGAATAGTTACACTAAGAATAAATAATTTTTCAGAAATTTTTCAAAAAATGCCTTATGATATAGAGATTTTATACAATCCACTTTCTATAAATATAAGT
>Ga0209373_10002275_pt1 | contig 19661 bp, 16 predicted proteins | sample Higcelweek5metaG_FD_187173 | JGI IMG/M metagenome (GOLD analysis project Ga0209373, IMG submission 187173) | Freshwater pond sediment microbial communities from the University of Edinburgh, under environmental carbon perturbations - High... | ecosystem: Environmental > Aquatic > Freshwater >... | reverse complement strand
CCGACCGGATCAAAAGCGCTGGCATCGCACATCATCGCTCAATGGTGAGTCCAAGAGGAGAGAATCACCACTGTCAACGCGCCGCAAGCAAATCCGCCAAAGAGTCAGAATTTTCTAGCTTTGGTATCAGACAGAGGCGAGCAGAGAGACGAAGACACAGCTTCAATGAGGCCCCGGCTTTTCAGCCGGGGAAAGGGAGGGAGACGAGGAAAGGAGGACAGAGAGAGGTGAGCTTCAATGAGGCCCCGGCTTTTCAGCCGGGGAAAGGAGGAGAAGCAGAGTACGGAAGAAAGGTGGAGAGTAGGCTTCAATGAGGCCCCGGCTTTTCAGCCGGGGAAAGGCGAGGTGGGGGCGGGGCCGATGGATGAGCCCTTTGCGCTTCAATGAGGCCCCGGCTTTTCAGCCGGGGAAAGATCACTTCTTCAAACCCAACGCCAGTGCGGCGGGCGTATTTTGCTTCAATGAGGCCCCGGCTTTTCAGCCGGGGAAAGCGTCAAGCTGTTATTTCTGCTGGCCGAGTATGCGCGCGCTTCAATGAGGCCCCGGCTTTTCAGCCGGGGAAAGCCCGCTGGCGGACGACGATTTCCAACGGTTGTTCGAGCTTCAATGAGGCCCCGGCTTTTCAGCCGGGGAAAGTGGTGGTCGTTACAACATGATTGTACTGACAACCGAGAACGTGCTTCAATGAGGCCCCGGCTTTTCAGCCGGGGAAAGAGGCCAGCCGCCTCATCTTCCGCCCCCGCCAGGACATCGTTGCTTCAATGAGGCCCCGGCTTTTCAGCCGGGGAAAGACGCGAAGTGCTGTTAGAGCTAACAAATGGACGCAGCGAGCTTCAATGAGGCCCCGGCTTTTCAGCCGGGGAAAGTGGATGGGCGGCAACCCGGCGGATGTGTCTGTCCAGCTGCTTCAATGAGGCCCCGGCTTTTCAGCCGGGGAAAGACTTGGCTTGGCGTCGATGCAACAACGGGTGCGATTGTTTCGCTTCAATGAGGCCCCGGCTTTTCAGCCGGGGAAAGTGGCAAATGCCATCAATAAGGGCAATTGGAAAAATGAGCGGGCTTCAATGAGGCCCCGGCTTTTCAGCCGGGGAAAGGATGTTCCAGCCGGCCCTTGATGCCGTTACGCTCCAACTCGGCTTCAATGAGGCCCCGGCTTTTCAGCCGGGGAAAGATGTCGGCGACTATGGTTATTTCGCACCCACACCTAAGCTACGCTTCAATGAGGCCCCGGCTTTTCAGCCGGGGAAAGGCTCGGTTGGAGGCGCAGCAGATCCGGCTGGCCGATGGCTTCAATGAGGCCCCGGCTTTTCAGCCGGGGAAAGACCTGCGGGACGTTGACGAAGATGACGCGAAAGCCGCTTCAATGAGGCCCCGGCTTTTCAGCCGGGGAAAGGCATCCGATATGGATGGTAAAATCGAATTTGGTAACACAAGCTTCAATGAGGCCCCGGCTTTTCAGCCGGGGAAAGAACGGTTTTGCCCCAACGGCGGCATTTTCCAGCAACTCCAGGCTTCAATGAGGCCCCGGCTTTTCAGCCGGGGAAAGGCCAGGGCGGTGTTTACGCTCAACGGCCAAGACTGATGCTTCAATGAGGCCCCGGCTTTTCAGCCGGGGAAAGTTTCAACTCAAACGTCTCCGCCCCGGTCTGCACGGGCTTCAATGAGGCCCCGGCTTTTCAGCCGGGGAAAGACGGGTGCGCGACTTCATCGCCCAGCAAAAGAAGATCGCTTCAATGAGGCCCCGGCTTTTCAGCCGGGGAAAGGCAGCGGCGCGTCCTCAGCGGCCAGCCGTCCACAGTCACGGCTTCAATGAGGCCCCGGCTTTTCAGCCGGGGAAAGGAGGGCCGCGCTGGCTAACAAGTTCGGCGCGGAAGTCTTGCTTCAATGAGGCCCCGGCTTTTCAGCCGGGGAAAGCGCTCGGGAAAAACGTGCATATTCGTATCTAGGTACTGCTCGCTTCAATGAGGCCCCGGCTTTTCAGCCGGGGAAAGTCAGGCAAGACCTGCATATTCGTGTCTCGCTACTGCTCGCTTCAATGAGGCCCCGGCTTTTCAGCCGGGGAAAGTGTTGCGGTTGGCGAACAAAACCTTGGGCTGGTCAAGCTTCAATGAGGCCCCGGCTTTTCAGCCGGGGAAAGATGGGGGAAATCTCAAGTTTCCCGCTTGGAGACGCCACGCTTCAATGAGGCCCCGGCTTTTCAGCCGGGGAAAGAGCGACACGCCGGAAAATCACGCGGTCGCAAAGATCACCGCTGCTTCAATGAGGCCCCGGCTTTTCAGCCGGGGAAAGGGTGCCGTGGCCGAAGAAGCCAACCGCCACGCCAATGCCGCGCTTCAATGAGGCCCCGGCTTTTCAGCCGGGGAAAGCCCGGTGAGCAACGGAACGGCGCTATCATACGCGCTCGTGTTGCTTCAATGAGGCCCCGGCTTTTCAGCCGGGGAAAGGTATGGTATAACGTGCTGGTTCGATTGGACCCGGTGGCGGCTTCAATGAGGCCCCGGCTTTTCAGCCGGGGAAAGGATATTAGCCGCCCCAAAAAGGTTGTCTTCGTCCCTGAGAGCTTCAATGAGGCCCCGGCTTTTCAGCCGGGGAAAGACCCCCCTTCGGAACTTGCTGAATCATAACCGGAATCCGGGCTGATTGCGAGCGGGTCTTTGAAAGTGGGCTGAGAACGCTGCCAAAGCGTTCTTTCCATGATGAACAATGTCAAAGAACCGGTCAATTTCAACTGCTTAATGGCTTGCGAGCGGGTCCCGGGTTTTCGGGGGGTACTGAGCTGCTCGCAAAATGAACGGCAAAGGGGCTGTCTGGTGGGGAGCATCCAACAGCAGCGCCAACTTGTCCAGTATCTAACGCCGCAGGCATTTTCCGTTCTCTATGCGGTGGCAAGGGCAGGAATTGTTGTGTCGGGGCGGGCGCTTCAGTGCCGCCTTACGACCCAGCATCAACTCCGCCCGGAACAAGCCAGAAACGGGGGATATTAGGGTAGTCAGGCGTCGGGAATCGGCTGGGAAAGCGTCGGAAGTTACTTTCCCCTGTTTTCTATTGTCGCTGCCATTGCCCTTGTCTGTGGGCATGTCGGTCTGCTGTTGCCTAATGGCTGAGCCGGCCTTATATAAAAGGTGTCCGCTGAGGTGGGAACGGCCGCCCCACACCCCTGGTAACAGGGAGAGTAACCGCTTTGCGGTGAAAGGGATCCCGGGGTGGCATCCGGGCTCGGACCAGAAGACGCCCCGCCAGAAGGGGCGTTTTCCATGTCGCTGCCAAGCGGATGCCCCGTGACGAACACTTTGGGTACGGCACCCAGGTCAAACGTCCAGACCAAACCTCAACCCACCCCCAACATCCCCCCGCCGCGATGCGCATCGCGGCCCAGCAGGATTGGCCCCGTCACCGGTTTGGCAAAGCGCAGGGTCAGGCGGGCGGACAGGCCGTCGCGGGGGCCGGACAGGATGTCCGTGACCTGGATATCCACCGGTGTCGGCAGGCCCCGGCGGGACAGTTCGCCCTGCACGTCCGCCGTGATGAACAAGGCCGGGTCGGCATCGCGGCCTGGGTGGCGGGTGGGGCGATAACGGGTCTGGCTGGTCCAGACCGTGCCGGCATCCACTGGCAAAGGCTGGGGCGTGGAAAGGGACAACAGGCCGACAGCACCGGCGCGGACCAGGGCCAGTTGCCCGGTAACGCGGGTGAAGCTCTGCCGCTCTGCACCCGTCATATCCGTCACCGTGCGATCCACCCGCCAGGGGGCGATGACCTGAACCTGATCCAACAGCCCGTCGCCATCCTTGTCCAGCAGGGCGATATAGATATGGCGGTGTGCGCCCGATCGGGCGGCCTCCGGCCCCTCCTCATGCCCGGAAAACAGGGTGGGCACGCCGCCGCGCGGATCGCGCGCCAGGCTCATCAATGCGGCGCGCACCGCCTGGGTTGCGGCGGCGCGCTGTGCCACGGGCGGGCGGCAATCGGGGGACAGGGTGTAGAAAACGGCATCGGCCTCCACCCTTGGCGTGACGGCGGGTGCCGGTGCCATCAGGCCCAGCCCCAGCCAGCGGCCATTGCCCAGCAATAGCGGCCCCGCCACTGGCCTGGCGAAGGTCAGCGCCACATGCCACAGGCTGTGGCGGGAAAAACGCGGCGGGCTGGCGAAAAGTTCCGCTGTTTCCCCCTTGGCGAAGAAGGGTTCGCGCTGCAACCGGATGGCCAGCACCAGGCGCGGGTCAATGCCGGCATGGCGGCAGGCATCCAGCACGGCAGAACGGGCCTGTGCCTCCTCCGCCTGTCGTTCGGTGCCGTTCTTGGCCTCTGCCAGCCGCACTGTTTCGTCTGGATGGCGCAGGCGGCTGGCATCCATCCGGCGGCGGGGGGCGGGCAGGGAAAGCGGGGTGATGCTGATCCAATCCCGATGGCCATTATTGTGGCCCTGGCCGCCCCGGTCCTGTGGCAACAGGCCATAATGCCCCGCCATCCCGTCCGCCATGCTGACGGGCACCAGGGTCAAATCCTCCCCCTCCGCCACAATCTCCCCGGTTTCCGGGTCCATAGCCATGTCCAGCCCGCTGAACACGGCCAACACCTCATCCCGCGGCAGGGGGCAATCCGGCGGCACCTCCACCAGCAGGCGGCGGATGGCGGCATCGGTATGGGCTGTGCCGATGGAGGGCAGGGGGATCAGGCGCACGCGCCGATCCTTGTCCGCCGGCCCGGCATCCAGCCCCACCAGCACGCGGTCGATGCTATCGGCCCGGTCCGGCAGCCGCGCCTTCAGCAAGGCGGCGGCCAGATCGCGGATGCGGGTGGTCAGCTCCACCGCCTTGTGCATCGGCTGGGCGGCGAAACCGCCATCGGCGGGGCGCAATTCACACAGCAGGCGGGCGGGCGGGCGGCCATAGGCGACGGGGCGGAACAGCGGCTTGGGCGGGCGGGCGAAATTCAGCGTCAGGGTCCGCCCTTCCTTGCCGGGTTGGTATTGGCGGCGGGCGGCATCGTGCCGGGCCTTCAGGCTGGCCAGGGAACCGTGGGTGGGGCAACCGGGATCATTGGCCCCACCCCCGCCCGCCATGGGCCGCGCGATGGCCCCGCCATGCTGGCGCAACCGTTCCTCTGCCGCCTCCCAATCCAGCAGTTCCGCCTTGGCAAAGGCCGGGTCGATGCCGCGACCCAGCGTGTGCAGCCGGCTGGCCAGGGCGGCGATGCGGGCGGCATGTTCCTCCCCCTGGTCGAAGGGCCAGGCGTAGAGCAGGGTCTGGCTGTCCAGTAGGCGGGGGCGTACCCGTTTTGGCACCCGCATTTCCGCCACGCGGGCCGGGTCGCCGCCTTTGGCATCCAGGCCATTATTGGGCACATAATGCAGCACCCCCGATCCAAGATGCCCGGATGGGGCGGCAATGTGCGGGGGGGACAGGCTTTCCATCCAGGTGAAGGAAGCGTCCTTTTCCGCCATATTCTCTGCCGCCCATTGGCCGCCATAGGCACCGGCCACCAGCGCCTGAAACAGACGCCATGGGGCAGGCGGCCAATCGCCCACGCCATGATAGCGGGCATCCAGCAGCGTCACTTCGATCAACAGGGCGCGGGTCGGCATGGGCGAGCTTTCTTTGGCGGGCGTGGGCCTTACTTGGCCTTTTTCTTGGTTTCTTCCGGCTTCACATCTGCCTTGGCCCTTTCCTTGGTGAAGCTGACCCGGCGATCCGCGCCGACGCCGAACGCCTTTGCCGCCTTGGTGGCATAATCCAGCGCGCGGGCATCATCCAGGGCCAGGGCCTGACGCTGACCATTGCGGGCCACGACATGCCAGACGGCGGGCGTGCCAAAATCCGGCGTCAGCAGGCAGCCCTGGCGCAGGAAACCATCCTGCGGTTCGGTTGCTGCCACCAGCGACAGGCCCAGGATATAGCGGCGCAGGGCCTTGGCATTCTCACCGCCCAATTGCCGCAGGGCCACCAGATTGATGGTCACGGTGCGCCAGATGCCGCCACGCGCGATGACGCCGCCGGGTGCGTTGACGGCGGGTACATCGACGAAACCACGTTTTGCTAGGGGGCTTCCGGCGTCACGTTCGGCCTTGACCTTGTCTTCATCATCGAAGACGCCCAGCGCCGTATAATTCAGGGCTGGTTTGAATTGTGCCGACCGGTGCAGCACGTCGATATCATGGGCGCGGATGGCCGATTGCACGATGCGTGGCAGCTTGGCCTGGGTATCGCGGCTGTCCCACACGCCGAACACCAGCGATGTCGGGGCCAGCTTGGCGATGGGGTGGGCGTCGCCATTGTCCAGATAGGTCAGAAAGGCGGCCTGCGCCTCCTCCTTCAATTCCGTTGACCGGATCAGGGCGTCGCCCAGACGGTGCCCAGCCTCCAGAATGGACAGCACCTTCTCATTGCCATAGGCCACGTCCACCTGTGGCACCAAGGCTGCCAGCTTGTTTTCCGGCTGGTCGGGCTTGGCGCGCTTGAACAGGGGTTCCATGCGGTTGGCCTGGGAACCAACGCTGTCCACCTGCACGATCTTCGTGCCGTCGGACAGGGTATCGACGGCATAGCCATCCTTGGTATCGGCATAGGTGGGCGGGAAAAACACCGCCCCTTCCCCCTCCACCGGGATCAGCCGCTGTTTCAGGGCCAGCGCCACGGGGCCGCGCGGATCATCGGCCCAGCCATGGATGATATCGTCGGTCAGGGACAGAAGATCAGTCATGCTTTTGTGTCCTCCAGGGCGTCCGTGATGCAGCGGGCCTGACCTTCCTGGCCGGGCCAACCCAGTTTCATGGTGAATGTGCGGATGGGAAAGCCGGGATTGCTTAAGCCCAGCATGGCGCGGGCAAACAGGGTGGGCAGTGGTGCCCCCCAGGCCCCGTAACGATACAGCAGTTTGTTCAGGCGCAAGGGGCGGGCATGCTGCAACCCGATGGCGGCCAGCAGTTCCACCAGCGGATAACCCACCATGCGCACATCGCCATGGTCGTTGGGCGAAAAGCCGACATCCAGCGGGATATAATCCCGCCGCCAGTCGAACCGGAAGCTGCTGCTTTGCGGGCGGGCAAAAGCGAAGGGGTCGGCGGCCAATGCGGGCAGCGCGTCGCCCGCCAATGCCCGCACAAGGTCCAGCGCGTCACGGGTCAATGCCGCGCCGGAATAACCGCCAGCCCCGGCCCAGAATTTCATATTGTCGCGCCCGATATGGTTGCCATCGGCCCAGGAAGATAGCGGGATATCGCCTCCCGGCCCGGTCAGCAGGGCGGGCAGGGCACTGGGCGTTTCAGGCAACGGGCATGGGTAGGTGCCGGGCGGCATCGCGGTTTGTGTGCGCACCCCCGGTTCCTTGGCGGCCAAATCAGTCCCCGCCGGTGCCAGCGCCACCGCCTCCGCCTGAGAGAGAAAGCGCAGCACGGTCAGTACCGGGTCATCCCCACCGGGGGCGGTCAGGGTGAAGCGCACTTGGGTTTCCTGATCCTGCCAGACAAAGCCGCCGGTCGCCGGGCCGATCAGGATTTCCACCGCCTCCATCAAGCCCAGACAGGCGAAGACCTGTCCGGGATTGCGCAGATCGACGGGAATGGATGATGTGGCCATCACGCCCCCTCCTTATCCAGCCGGCGCGACACGCGCTGATCGGCGGCGCGCAACAGCGCCTCCCACCATGCCAGTCCCCACGGTCCCCACCGCATCTGCAGCCGGGCGAAGCGCAGCGCCGCCTGTGCGGCGCGCTCCCGATGGCTTTGCAGCGAGGTGAGGCGGTCGGGGTCAACCGGGGCGATCCAGGGCCGGGCATAGCCATGATGGGATGCCACCAGATGCAGCGCCAGTTCGCGCAGATCATCCGACAGGTCGGCCAGTGGCCCGGCATCACGCTCCAGATCCAGCAGGCTGCCAAATTCATGGCGATAGGTTTCGCCATTGATCTTCAGCAGGGCCGGATTGGCCCCGCGGCCGGTTGTTTTGGCCAGCGGCGGGGCACCACGCGGCACCCCCATGGCGCGCTGCCACAGGGGTCGCGCCTTGCCCTGATCATGAACGGCAGCGGCGGCGGCCAGCAGGGCACGATAGGGCGGGGGAAGGCCCAGCCTTTCCGCCAGATCACCCGCCTCTTCCGCCGCCTCGATCAGATGCGCCTTCAATGCCTGCTCCTGCCGCCGGATGGCCGGATCGCCCCCGCTTTCCCCATCCCCATCGCGCCAGGCCTGGATGGCCAGGAACCGCTCTGTATCGGGGGCTTCAGGGGCCGTCAGGGCAATGCGCTCCACCAGATGCCAGCCGGGCGCGTCGGTGGGCGGATCGCTCTCCCCGGTCGTGCCCTCCACAATGCGCAAGCCAGCGACCTGTTGTTCTGCCTCTGTCCACCCCTCATCCAGGCAGGGGGTCGGGCCGTCGGCATCGTTGGACAGAAGGCCCTGCGCATCCAACCCGCCGACCAGATGATGGATAACGAAAACACTGCCAGCATCGGCATTTTCAAAGAAACGGTCGCGCAATTTTTTGTCACGCAGATCGTCCAGCCGCAGCCGGGCGATCGTGTCACCCAGGGCCAGGATGATATTGGTGTCGCCGTCCAGTTTGACCTTCTTCGCCCGCTCGGCCAGCACCTTCTGCGCCAGCGACCGGGGCACCTCCAGTTGCTCCACCAACCGGGGGCGGGCCTTGTCGAAGAAGGTTTCCAGCGCCTTATCATCCGGCAGCCGGTGCCTTTCCCCATCCCAGGGCCACCGCCGCCAGACCAGTGTCACCTCGGGATCGTCTTCCTGCACCCAGCCGCGCAGCCAGGGGCCGATATCCGGTCGGCCCGGATGCTGGCGCAGGCTGGTCATGGCCCAGGCGTCCAGGGTCGGGCGGTCCAGGGCGGGGTGCAGCGGGGCGGGCGTGCTGGCGGCTTTCAGCAGCGGGTTGTCCCGTAAGCTCCGCAGCGCGCCGGGGCTTGCATCCACCCCACCATCCGCCAACGGGGGCAGGTTTTCCAGCAATTGGCGGCAGGCATCACGCCGCACCAACGCCTCGGCCGGTTCCTTGTCCGCGGCGTCGTCGATGACCTGGATATGGGCGGTACGACCCACGCCGCCCTTGCGGTTGACACGGCCCAGGCGCTGGATCATCCGTTCTGCCGCCACCAGATCCATCACGGCATGGTCAGCATCCAGGTCAATCCCAACCTCCCCCGCCGCCGTGGCAACCAGGAAGGTCGGGGTGGGCAGGGGGGCCACCGCTGCGTCATCCATGCCGGGGGCCAGGAAGCCGGCGGCGACCAATCCCCGGCGGGCATTCTCACGTTCCTTCACCCGCCGCGCGCCGGCCAGCAGCACGACGGCCCCGTCGGGCCGTTTGGCTTTTTTGTCATCCAGCCGGGCCGCAACCTTTTGCGCTACCTCCCGGCTGGTGCAGAAAATGGCGATGCGCCCGCCATGGGTTTCCGCCAAAGCCTGCGCTGCCTGCACCAATTGTTCATCCAGCTTGCCATCCGTTGCAAGGAAGGTCAGCGACTTGGCCGCCGCCAGACGGGTGCTGACGAAATCATCCTTTTTATCTTCATCTGCCAAGGCAAAGGCATCTGCCGTATTTTCCCCGGTGGCGGAAAGCGCCATCAGGTGGAAGGGCGGCACCAGGGGAACCGGGGGCCGCAACCCCTTATCCAAGGCGACACTTTCCAGCAGCGCCTGGAAGGGCGGGCACAGATGCGCCTCGTCCAGCACCAGCAGACTGTCAGCCCCCAGCAGCCCCGCCTGGAACGGGCGCAGGCCGGGCGACACGCCATAGCCCTGGAACAGCAGGCGCGACCCGATCATATCCACGGTGCCGATAATGATGGCGGGGGCCGCCGGGTCTTCCATCCAGCGCCGATTATCCACATGCTGGCCGCGCAGGGTGGAGATGGCGAGATTGCCCCCCGCCAGCAGACCGGCGGCGTTGCGCGCCAGTTTCTCTGCCTCTGCCGTCGCCTGATCCACCACCGTCCGCCGGTCCACAACGTAAACCAGCCGGTTGTGCAGCCGTGCCCCCATGATCCGCGCCGCCAGCCAGACAGCCATGACGGAGGTTTTGCCAAGCCCCGTTGGCAGGTCCAGGGCCGGGGGCAGGTCGCCTGCCATGAACTGCACATGCAGGCGGGTTTGCCAGCGCAGCGGTTCATGGCCGGTCAGCGTGCGGAAGACTTGCTCAAAACTGCCCACCATTCCCGCCACCCCCATCCGTCACCCTGCGCCCACAGCTATTGCCATGTGTTTGGCTGATAATGCAATTCTTATGCGTGTACAGACCCGCCGCCCATGACCAGGGAATACGGGGCCAGCCCCTGCCAATTGCAGCGATGGGCGCCCCAGGCCCCACGCCAGGTATTTCGCCGCTTCCGGTCAGGAACGGCCCTGTCCGGAAGCCGACAAAGCCCCGGCGAATGACCTGCGTGTCTTTTTACTGAATTCACTTCCCCCAACACAACCCCTATGGCACGATCCTCGCCCATTTGATGAGTTGGGGCGCAGGGTATGGGGCGTTTTCTGCTGTGGGTGGAGGGGGTGGATTTCGATGCCACCCTTTATGATACGACCGATCTGTCCTGTATCCGGGGTTCCGGGCTGGCCCTGCTTTACGCGCCGAAACGGGTGGAAAAACTGCTGTCGGAGTGTGGCGGCGTTAGCAAGGTGATGCGGCTGTTCGCCGGAGCATCGCTGGCCGCCCTGACCTTTGAGGCCACGGATGCGGCGGCGGCGGACAATGCCGTTACCGAGATTCGTACCGCGCTGTCCGATGAAGGGGCCAATTGGAAAGAGCTGTGCGCGGCATTGGGGGACCCGGCGGGGTATGATCCCGTTATTCTGGGCAAGGAAGGGGCGTTGCCACTGGCGCATCTGCGGGTGCTGGTCGCCCATGTGCCGCTGAAACCGGATGATACCGATATAGATGATGCCCTTCGTCTGGCCCGCGCCGATGTGCGGGTGCAGCAATTGCGCCAGATCGGTGCGCCCTTCACCCGTTTGGCCGAGGGTACGGGGCAGCCGGCAGTGCGGGCGGACAAGGCCCGGTTCGGCAATGTCCTGCCCGCCACCGAAAAGGTGCCGGTGCCATCCGACTGGAAGGATGATGATATATCGACCAAGGGCGATCCGCGAGCCTGGATGTCGGCCTCCGTCGCGGCACGCCGTACCTTTGGCCGGGTGATGCGGCAATATTTCTATCGGGCAGAGCTGGACGATCGGCAATTCACCGCCGATTATGTCAATAGCGTTGATGATATTGTCGGCCACCTCCCCGATGATACGCCGTTGAAGGACACGCTGCATCACAAGATGGCCGTGGTCTATATTGACGGTAACGGCTTTACCGGCATCCGCGCGCAGACAAAGCCAGAGGGCGATAAACATCGGCTGACCCGCTTTGCCGAGACCCTGCGCGGGTTGCAGCGGGAGAAGTTCCTGAAACCCCTGCTGGACTGGATGAAGCAGGAAAAGGGGTCGAAGGACAAGCCCGGCCCCTACGCGGATCGTGTCGTGTCCACTATCCGCGATCATGATTTGCGTGAAGGACCGGCGGAGAAAGAGGTCGACGCCCTGCGCTTTGAAATCCTGATGTGGGGTGGCGATGAAATGGCCTTTGTCATGCCCGGCTGGCTGGCGCTGTGGTGGGCGGGGCAGTTTTTTGACACCTGGTCGAAGGATTGGGTGATGCCGATTGTGGATGACGGCAAAGAGGCAGAGGCCCCCCTGACCCATGCCATGGGCATGGTGCTGTGTGACCGGCGCACGCCGCTGCGTCAGGCCCGACAGATGGCAGAGCAACTGTGCCGCGCGGCCAAGGACAGCCTGGACAAGGGCGCGGCCGCCAATGTGATGCAGATTGAAGTGTTTGAAAGCGCCGACCTGCCCGACAATGGCCACGGGCTGTACGGCCATCGCCGTGCGCTGTATGGCCCCCTGCCCAACGACGCCAAGGCGCGGTCGGCCCTGTTCACCCTGTCGCCCAATGACCTGACGGGGCTGCTGTCCCTGGTCCCGGACCTGGGGGCGGAGGAAACGGGCCTGCCCCGGTCACAGCTTTACAAGGCCCTGGGCGATATCCGGAAAGATCACAGCTTCCTGGCCGCTGGGACCAGCGTGACGACGCAGTTCTCAGGCTATCTGTCGAAGCCGGGTAAGGGTCGGGAGGGTGCCATCGGCAAGATCGACGGGTGGGGCGGAACGCGGCCCGCTGGGCTGAAACTGGCGTTGCTGGCCCAGTATTGGGATTATGTTGATCCGTTCGGCGATGGCTGGCCCGACGCGACGGCGGCCAGTCCCGTAGCGGGAGATGTGGAATGACCCACCGCTATGACATCGCCATCAAGGCAACATTGGTCAGCCCCTTCGTCCTGCCCGGCCTGGATGTGGTGGGGTTGGGCGTGGATACCGCCGCGTTGCGGGACGAGGCGGGCCGCCCCCTGATCCCCGGCGATCAGGTGAAGGGCCTGCTGCGCGCCGCCATGGTGTCGCTGTGCGGCGTTGGGGCCGCCAGCAAGCAGGATTTGACCGACCTGTTCGGTCGCCCCTCTGATAAGGGGGGCAATGATGATCCGGCGCGCGGGGCCCTGATCACTTCCGATCTGGTGGCCTACGACGCGGATTGCACCCCCGGTAAGCACCGCATCACCCGCATCAAGATCAACGAATCCACCGGTGCGGTGCAGAACGGGGCCTTGCAGGTGGTGGAACTGGTGGCCCCGCCGGGGGCGGCGGTGACGTTCACCGGTACGGCCAGCCTGCGCTGTGCCCCGGATGCTGCTGCCCGGTTGATCGACCTGCTGCAGAAGGCGTGGAAACTGCTGCCCGCTATTGGCGGGGTGAAAAGTGCAGGGTTTGGGCGGGTGCAGGATGTCACCCTGGCCCTGAATGGTACGGGCCGACCCTTGGTCTCGACGGCGGCGGCAGTATCGACCTATGACGATACCATCTGGCTGGATGTCAATTTCGACCGCCGCCTGCTGGTGGATGCCCAACGCCTGTCCGACAATGTCTGGCGTGGGTCCAGCATCGTGCCGGGCACGGCCATCAAGGGGGCGCTTTCCCGCGTCCTGTTACCGCCAGCGCCGAAGTCAGTGGATGTAGGCGGGGATGCTGGTCAGGCATTGCAGACCATCCGCATTGGCCATGCCTTTCCCCTGGGGCCGCACGACAATCTGCTGGACCTGCCGGTTCCGCAATCGGCAGTGTTGCTGGAAACGCTGCATGCAGGGGATGAGGCGGACAAATGTGTGCATGATGTCCTGCTCTGCCCCCCTGGGACGGTGCCTATGGGGCCGAACGGGGCGGTGCCGATCTATCAAGGGGATTGGAAGGGCGATGAGGACCGGACCGGCCTGCCCCCGTCCTCTGATATCCCGCGCTTGCCCCGCATCCATACGCGCATTGGGGAGCATTACACCGCCAAGGATGGCGACCTTTACGTGGATATCGGCCTGTCCCCGTGGTTGGATTCAGCACAGGAGAGCCCGCGTCGCTGGCGGCTGCGCATCGACCGCCAGGGGGCCGACATGGGCTGGTACCAGCGGTTTGTGGATATTCTGCTGCAACAGGGGTTGGATGGGGTTGGCAAAACCGGGGCCAGGGCGCGCTTTACCCTGGCATCCAAAGCGACCCTGCCGATGGTCGAACCGATCAGGCCGGGGGCCCGAGCATGGGCGGTCACGCTGATCACGCCCACGTTGATGCTGCCCAAGGATGACTGCCCCTGCGGTGCGGGTGAAGCGGCCACTGCCGTTGATGTTTTCAACCGCCGGAGGTTCTGTCGTCACAGCTGGTGCCAGGACAGTGTTTCCTCCCTCCCCAGGGGACGGTGGCGGCGAAACAGGCACCCGTGTCCCGGGAAGTGAGCCCAATCGCGCGGGAGTTGAGGGGCTGTTGCATCCGGCCAACAGGCTGGCCACTACCAGGCAAGCCGTCGCGCGGCAAAGCAGCGGGGAGCTGAAAATCATGGCTACGGTCCTGTGGCGGCGGGTTTGGCAAGCGGAAGGGTCAGAAGGCGAATTTCATCCGCCCGGCGCAAGGTGACGCTGTCGCGGCTAATTGTTTCGACTATCCAATCCTGAAAGCGGATCCCGCTGCGTAGTGTTACCGGCTTTTGATGGCGTAGATCCAACGCCATGGCAACCCCTGCACCATGGCCTGCTATAATACCGGTGAGTTGCAGCTCCAAGGGCGCTGTTTCCACGATTACAGCGGCGGCGGCGGGCGGGCGGCGCACGGGCGTGAAGATGGGGCGGGCCAATGCCGCGCCTGTGGCGGTTGCGGTCACGCCCGTCTCAGGCTGAGATGGCAATGCCAAGGCCGGTGGGGAAGCGGGAGGTGCCACTTCCTGCCGGCTTGGCCAGCAGGTCAGACAGAGGGCCATTCCCAGCAATAGCCCTATCGCCAACGCCATTGGCAGCGGCCCATCAAGAAGCTGCTGTTTGGGCATAGGCATCAATCTCCAGATCAAGGGCCAGAACGGGGTTGTCGGGGGGGCCGCCAATGCCGGCTTCGGATCCCGTTATCAATCGTAACTGGCTGATGAACAAGCGGGGGCGTGCTGCCTCCAGTGCTGCAATGGTGGCCATTATCTGTTCGTTGGAGCCCATTGCAGACAGGATAATTGTCAACCGTTGTCGTCCGCCGACGGCATCCCCCGACCGGGCATCCATGCTACGGATTGCCAGCCCCGCGCTCTGGATCAGGTTGCGCACCTGTGCCAGCAATGTGATCTGGATAGCGGCGCTGTCCGCCCCCCGATGGTAAAGGGAGGCGTCGTCGGAGAGTTGTTCCAGCCTTTTGGTCTGTTCCTGCAACGCCGGCTTTTGCGCCAGCAACGCTTGTGCGGCGACAACCTGATCGACCCGGGCTTCCCGCTGTTCGGCCAGAAACAGTAACGTCTCGCGTCCGTCTCCCAGGAGTGCCAATACCGGCAGCAGCAACAGACCGCCCGTCAGTAACAGCAAATAGGCCGGGCGCAACACAGGTTTCCGGCTCATCGGGGGGCACCGCTGACAATGGTGAACAGTTCAGCCTTGCCATCCGGGGTCGGTATGATCGGAGTGGCGAAACGGGCATCGGTAAAGCGTGGATGGGCCCGTATGTGTGCCAGCAGAGCCCCTGCATCGGCGGCACGACCGCGCAGGCGCACAGCATCTTTCTGCAATGACAGTTCCACCAACACAGCATCGTCAGGCAATAGTCCCGCTATCAGATCCAGCAAAGGCGTGCGGGCTGGTTGTGAGAGCAACAATCCGCCGGTGCGCTGTTCTTCTGCCAGAAAGGCAATTCGCGCCCGCATATCGGCAGTTTCGTGCACAGCGGCAGCCTGTTGCGCCAGGATTGCCTCTATCCGGCCGGTGTCCCAGTTCAGATAACCTGCCCATAATCCGGGCGGCAGGATTATGCCCAGCCATAGAGCCGCGGTAAACGTCAGCGCGGTCATGGCCTTCCGCCGCAGCCTGGCGACCAGGAGCCGGCGAAAATCGACAGCCTCATTTCCTGCCACACCGATCCGGTCGGGTTCGAGGCCAGCTGCTCGCACGGTGTTCACGGCAGTATCAAGAACGGTGCGGCGAACAATATAAATCTGTCCACCGTGCTCTGCCGGAACGATATCCCAGGCCACCAATTCCGATTTCAGGGGCAGAAGCTCCGTGATGTTCATTGATAATGCGCGCCAGAGGTCCAACAGATTAGTGGCTGGGCTCTGTTGGGTCAGTTCCAGCACATCGGACGGGGAGAGCAGACACCAGACGGGTCCGGCACCGGATAGGACAGGTGTCGCCATGGAGCCCGCACCGGGGGATAGCTGTAACAGACGGGGCGTCAGCCCCAGACGGCGGCAGAGGGTAGCGGGGAGGGCGGCGCGGGCCGCGTCACCGATCCCATCCAACGAGATTGCCAGCAGCAATCGGGCCGTCAGCCATCGTCCCATCGCGTCTCTCACCGACACCGGTTTGCGATCGTGTCATAGACGCAAAGTGGGGTTTGCTCCAGCACAGGTCGCACCACAAGGTCCGGCCAGTCGCCCATCGCTGTACCTTCCACCCGTAGCCGCAGCAATGTAGGGAGCCGATCCCGGCCCGTCCATTCTGCCAGCCAGCCCGCACTTGCGGGGTCATAATAATCCCAGCGAATATGACGGGCACTGCCGATTAACGTAGCCTGCGCTGTGGCACTGTCCCGCCGCAAGGGGGTGGCTGTCATGGTCAGTTTTGCCCGTCCCTCTCCGTCTGTTTCAACCTGGAAATCCAGCATTGTCAGCCCGCCGGGCGCAAGCCCGGCGGGCAAATGGGTCAAGAGCCGCAGATGATCGGCCGTCATGAAGAAGGGGGCTGTCGTTGCGGCGGCTTCCGAACCCAAGAGGCTCATCGGTCGGGCTTGACTGATCACGGCACGCAGAAAGTCATGGGACCGGGCCAGCATCAGGGTTTCCACCTGTGCCGCCGCCGCCGCCGCGGATAGACGGCTCATGATAGGTAACAGACCTGCCGCCCCCGCAGCTAATAGCCCCAGTAACGCCAATGCCACCAGCGCTTCAACAAGGGTCAACCCCTGCTCTGTGGCCCTCATGGCGGGGAAACCGGTCGGCTGACGGCGGGCAGGCTAGCCAGAACATGATCGGGATCATCGCGATGCCGAACCTCGATCCTGAAAGCATCAAGGCCGCCTGGAACGAACAGGGGCGTAATTCGCAGATGGAAGGCTTGACCGTCTACCGCAATATCCAGGCGTTCCTGGGTGGGCTGAAGGTCAACGCCCAGGCGTTCCGCCGTTGACAGGGCCAGCCGCCAGGCGGCGGCCTGCTGCCAACCTTGGCGGGCAGCCCGTGCGCCACTTTGGGCACCTTCGGTCAAGAGAGCAGCCCCCAGTCCGAAAATGGCCAATGCGAGCAGACTTTCCAACAGGGTGAAGCCACGCCGCGTTTTCATGGAAGGGTTTCCTGATGCACCGTTCCCAGGGGCCAATCCACGCGGATAACGGCCTGCTCTGTGCCCTTGCGCAGATATAAGCGCCCGCCCGGTGACCATCCACCTGGTAGAAAGACCAACACATTCTCTGCATTTGGGCTTTCTACATGCATCTGCACGACCGCCAGCCTTCGCAGACGGCGGCGGCGTTCCGGGGTGATGGACAGCTCATCCAATCGTTTGGGATCGAACCGGACGCTGGTGGCAGTCAGCATGGCCTCGGTTTGCCGTTGGCGCAGCTCCGCAATGGCCGCATCGACGGCAGCATCCATGCCGATGCCGGGTAATCGACCGGTCAACCCCAGGGCCATGACACCCCCCAACAAGCCAATAACGGCGAGCACGACCAGCGTTTCCACCAGGGTAAAGCCGGCATTTTGCCCGCTTGCCAGCCTTGGCACCATTACCAGTTCACCAGATCCCGCGCATCGCCGTCACCCCCTGGGGCATTGTCACTGCCGTTGGAATAAAGATCATAGGCCCCATGCTGGCCGGGAACCCGATAATTGAAGCGATTTCCCCATGGGTCAACCAGCGCCTGTCTTTTGCGCAGATAGGGGCCGCGCCAGCGGGGATCGTTGGCCGGGGCGGTCAGCATCGCATCCAGCCCTTCCTCCTTCGTCGGATAACGGCCCATATCGATATAAAACAGGTCGATCGCTGAAACCAACGTGCTGATCTGGGCTTGCGCCGCATCGCCCTTGGCTTGCCCCAGGCGACCGATCAGGTTGGGTGCCACCAGCAGCGCCAGCAGCCCGATGATTACCAGCACCACCAAGGCCTCTACCAACGTGAAGCCAGCCTGGGATTGGCGCTGGGGGACTGTTTGCTTGCGTGTCAGCATGTCAACGGTATGATCGGCTTGAACAGTTTAAATCTACTCTTTACCCATGGGCTTCCAGCCTTCACCATAGCCCTGTACCCATGGGCTCTCGCCCTTCACCATAGCCATAGCGAAGATAATGGACGAGGGGGTTTATGCCCGCATTTTTGATATCGGGATATTCGTTGAGATAGGCCTGTGTATTGAACAAGACGGATGGGTTGTTCCCCAGCATCCAGCCTGATGTATTGTAATGGCTTAGCGGGTTTCCGGTAACCGAGGTGTATTTAGCGCGATAACCGGCTGTATTGAAGAACGAGCTTGGGTTTCTTCCCTCTGTCCAGCCGCCATTCATGAAATGATCATAGGGTTTGATACCTGCTTGAGCAACATCGGGATAGGCCCTGATATAATAATCGGGATCAAAGCCTTCAGTCGTAATATTAGCGGATGCCCCAACATAGGGGTTTTTTTGGACGGTGCGGTTATTGGCGTTATCGTACTCATAGACGGCCAGGGCCCCATCTGGGTAGAGGGCGGCGATGAGCCGCCCGACGGCGTCATAATGGAAAGCGGTGGAACCGGCGCTGGCGGTTGAGGAAACCAGCAGGGCAGCACCGGCGCCACCGATAAGGGCGCGGCGGGAGAGAGCGTTGACCATGATCCTCTTTCCTGACGGGTAGCAGGTAGGCGTGCATCCTATTTTGAAATGATTAATGTCAGAGCAAAAATCCATTTGCAAACGAAATCACCTTCCGATATCGATGAATGGTCTATGTCCTATGGTTTCCGGGTGAGTTCTATCGTATTCAGTTGATTTTTATCGATCTGGATAGGGTGGGTTTTCCAGGAATTTCCATGATTTCTGATGTTTTCCAAATCTTTCGGCTTTATGTCGAAGGGGTTATTCCCTTTGTCTTTGGGGGTTGAGGATGCGCAAGGTCGCTGCTTTTGTGCTGGCCGCTCTGGTTTCCTGTGCCGCAACGGTTTCGGCCTTTGGGCAGGAGGTGGAGATCCCCGCACCTCCGGCATATAGTTCGATAGATGGAAATGGCGTTGACCTTGTCAGTGGCACGCTGAACCTTTCGGTGCCAGAGGTATCAATCGGGCCAAGCGGCGGAGGTGGGCTCTCCTTTGTTCGTTCTTTTGGTATTTCAGAGGCTCGCCATAACCTGATGGGGTATATCAAGGTCAGTGGTTCGACCTATACCGTAGCCCTTGGTTCATCGTCGGAGATTTTTACCCTCAGCGGATCCACCTTTACCCCCCAGTCGCAACAGGGGGCGACGCTGACCCTGTCCAATGGGATTTATCAATATACGACGTCTGGCGGGTCTATTTATAAATTTTCCCAAAAGGGAAATTTCAATATAAATGGATCTAAGTATATGGGGAATATATCTCTTGATTCCATTTCATATCCAACAGGTGAGCAGTTAATTTTCACTTACAAGAGTGAATTCTCTTATGTTTTTCGAAATCCAAACACCGCAGCGATTAGGTATTATGGAGAGGGTATAGCTTGCCCTTCGGGTGATCCGGCTTACTTAACAGATTGCCGTGTTTATTCCCGTGTTGCGTCAGTTACGAATAACCAAGGGTATCAGCTGCAGTTTGAATATCAGTATAGTGGCCACCCGATTGACAACCTGACGCAATGGACAAGCCTGACCAAAGTGAGCAGTGTCAATCTGGCCACGGGTGAGGCGGGGCCTTTGGTCACCTATGCATCCCAGAATGCCACCTATGGCTCTGCTGCTTCGGTTAAGGATTCTCTCAACCGCGAAGTCCAGTACCGTTTTGATGCGAGCAATCGCCTTGCGGGCATCCGTCGTCCGACGAGCCCCAGTGTGGACAGTGTATCGATCGCCTATGATAGCGCAGGTCGTGTGCAGTCTGTGAC
>Ga0209373_10002274_pt1 | contig 19663 bp, 19 predicted proteins | sample Higcelweek5metaG_FD_187173 | JGI IMG/M metagenome (GOLD analysis project Ga0209373, IMG submission 187173) | Freshwater pond sediment microbial communities from the University of Edinburgh, under environmental carbon perturbations - High... | ecosystem: Environmental > Aquatic > Freshwater >... | reverse complement strand
TAAAGTGTGGGTTAATTGAGTTGGATCAAAATAATCGTACTCGATAGCATATCCAGGTCGGTAAATTTTTACATTTTCAAAACCTTCAATATTGTGTAAAGCTTCTAATTGAACATCCCAAGGTAAAGATGAAGAAAAACCGTTTAAATAATATTCAGCAGTATCTTCTCCTTCGGGCTCTAAAAAAAGATGATGACTTTCCTTATCAGCAAAAGTAACTAACTTAGTTTCGATGCTTGGACAATATCTGGGACCAATACTTTGAATAGTACCATCAAATAATGGCGAAAATTCAAATCCTGATTTCAAAACTTGATGAACCTTGAGATTTGTATATGCCATATAACAAGGAAGCTGCTTTAGTTTTGTGCGAATCTCAGGAAGAAAAGAAAATTTATAAAAATCGTCCTCACCTTGTTGCTCTTCTAGCTTTTTAAAGTTAATACTCCTTCCATCGATTCTAACTGGAGTACCAGTTTTCATTCGACCAACAGAAAAACCATAATTCAATAATTGATCACTTAAAAATTTAGAATCGGGTTCTGAAATTCTTCCTGCTTGAGCATTATATTTTCCAATATGAATTAAACCGTTCAAAAAAGTTCCATTAGTTAAAATAACACATTTGGAATTAAAAGAAACACCAAGATCGGTTTTAACACCAGTAACAAAACCGTCGTCAAAAAGTAAATTAACAACAGAGCCTTGCCAAAAGTCAATATTTAAGTTTCTTTCTAAATAAGATCTCCAAGTAATTGAAAAATGCATTCTATCACATTGAGCTCTAGGGCTCCACATCGCTGGTCCTTTAGACCTATTAAGCATTCTAAATTGAATGGTAGATTCGTCGGTAATAATACCAGTATAACCACCTAAAGCATCTATTTCTCTAACAATCTGACCTTTTGCAATGCCACCTATAGCTGGATTACAGGACATTTGAGCAATTTTGTGCATATCCATAGTAATCAAAAGAACTTTTGAGCCCATATTAGCAGCTGCCATTGCTGCTTCACATCCAGCATGACCAGCACCAACAACAATAACATCGTAGTAAAAAATCATTAATATCTAATTATAAAAAATTAAGAATCTATTGAATTATAATAAACTAATAAGGACTCATCTTCTTTACTCCTCATTTCAAGTAATTCAGATTCAGATTTGTCGTTAAAGCCAATCAAATGTAAAATACCATGAATAATTACACGTAAAAGCTCATTTTCGTAAGAAGTACTATATTGTATGCTATTCGTTCTAACAGTATCAAGACTAATAAAAATATCGCCCGATAAAATATCTAATTCATTATAATTGAATGTAATAATATCGGTAAAATAATCATGATTAAGAAAATCATTATTAATTTTTAAAATGTAAGTATCTGAACAAAAAATAATTGAGACTGTACCTATTTTAAAATTATTAGATAAAACAATCTCTTTAATCCATTTCTTTAGTAGCAAATACTTCAATTTAGGACGTGAAATATCTTCGTTATAAAAATTTATCACTATTTATTTTTTAAAAATAAGTTTAACAACTGAACCATTATTCAAAAACGACACACTATCTGCATATTGATTCATAATGAAGATGCCTCTCCCCGATTCCCTTCTAATATTAGAAGAAGAAATAGGATTATCTATTAAAGAATAATTGAAACCAAATCCTTCATCTTCAATCAAAAAATGAAAAAAAGTAATATCGTTATAAAACCTAATAGTAACCTTTTTTGAAGCATCACCATTATTTCCGTGAAAAAAAGCATTATTAACAGCTTCATTAACAGAAAGATAAACTTTCGAAAATAATTTTTCTGAAAGATTAAAATCATTAAAAACAACAGTTATAAAATCTTCAACTTTACAAATGTTACTTACCGTTGATTCTATTTCGATGAATCTCTCCATTAATACTGTCTAATTGATATATAAAATTTTGATATTTCTTCTGGTAATAATTATTCAAAATAAGTTTATTTTTTAACAACTTCTCTTCAAAATTATTATTTGTATTCTGATTTTCAAAGAATTTAGCAGTTTCACTAATAAATTGATTTGTTGCTGTATTAGATTTTCTTTTATCATCTAAATCGCGTTCATTTTCTGCTTTATCTGCTTCAAGCAAACGAGTTAAAATTTGCTTTTGTCGTTCAATAGTACTATTGGTAACATTATTTCGTAAAATATCCTCCCTAACCTGATTTAGAAGCTGATCAGCCTTCTTTAAAGTTTCATAAGCACTACTACCAACTTGTCCTTGATTCATCATTTCTTGAAGCATTTGATGCATCTTTTCTTGCTGAGAAATAGCTTTACCCATCTCATTATTTAATGAACTTCCTTGTTTGCCATCCTTCATCATTTTCATGATCTTTTCAAGTTGTTGTTGAAGGCTTTTCTGCATATTTTGTGATGATGCAGAATTACTTGGCTTAGGGTTTTTACCTCCTGGTTTTTGACAATTTTGATTGCCTGGTTGAGAGTTTGCCATTTGCTCTTGCATGTTTTTAATAATTTCAGATAAAAACAATGCAAGATTATTTGAAGAAGTCAATATATTTTGTTGGTTAATAGGTATTTGAGAAAAATTATTTAGTGTAAAACTATTATCAATGCCTTTAAAGTTTGATTTTATATTTACAATCTCTTTATTTATTACCATATTAACAGATGGTTCTCTTTTGGATAAAGAATAAAGGGAATCTTCAATTACTTTAAAATCAGAACTTAACTTTTTTTGCTGACCAAAAATAAGCGAAGAAAATTCATTTCTGAAAACAGGTAATATTACCTTTTCCTGAGCAAAACTAAAGGTCACTAAATTGTCTAATATTTGCATTAAATCACTTAAATTTTCAGTTTGCTGTTCTTTAAAAGCTTCATCAATCATTTGCTGAAACATAAAAGAAAGGTTATTCATTTTTTCAGAATTCTTTTTCAATGATTCTTGACTTTTCTTTTTATTCCCCTTTTCCATATTAGATAAGGAATTCTGAAATTCTTGCTTTATCTGATCCGATTCATTTTTTAAATCCAACAAATTAATTGGGTTTTCGAGTTCATCGTTAAGTTTCTGTATGTCTGAATATTGATCCGTAAAATTTTTAAAATTCTTTTCTAATTGCTTTTCCTTTTGAACAAGAGAATCAAGTTTAACTCCTTTTTCAACATCATCAGATATTTTATTATTGATATCACTCATCTCTTTTAATTGTTGAGATAAGAGATCCAACTTTTGTTCAATCTGCATTTTTTTAAGAAGTTCAATATTTTTATCTAATTGTTTTGAAAGATCATCTAAAGAAATTTCTAATTTATCATTCTCATTATTAGGATTTTTCTTACTTAGATCTTGCATCATTTTATTAAACTCATCTAACATTTTTTTCAAATCATCAGAAAAAACCTGTTCTAACATTTCCTGAATTTGCTTTTGCTTTTCTAATATTTGTTCATCCTGTTGCGTAAATGATTTCAAGTAGTTATTCAATTCTTCATTCTTATCTCGAATTTCTCCAAGAGATTTTTCGAGTAATTGCTTTTTATTATTTATATCACTCAGAATAGATTTCTTTTCCCAATTAGTTAATTGTGAATTAATTAATTTTTCTTTAAGATCTAAAATTTCTTTTTGAAGTTGGCTATTAAGATTAGAACTTTGAGAAAGAAGCTGTTCAATATCTTGAAACTTTTCATCCTGAAAATCTAAAACATCTTTAGAATCGGGAAAAGTAAAAGAAAACAAATCACTAACAGCCGATTTAAAACCGTTAATTTGATCGTTATCAAATATTTCAAAATAATAATCTATCCTGTTAGAAGAATTTTTGTACTTAGAAAAGTCAAATGAATAATAAAAATTCTGCTGTAATTGATTTTTTTCAATATTAATTATTTGTATTTCTTTATCTTGACCTTCTACAGAAGTAACAAAATTTAAAGTAGAAAAACCGTAATCGTCGTTAATAAAACCTTTAAAAAACATTTTTGACAGATCAATACTATCAGCTAAACCAACAACTGAAATAGAAGGAAAATCATCTTGAATTGTTTTTATATTAAAGGATAAGAAATTATCTATACTAAAATTGTCGTTTTTAAGACCAATAGTAAAATATGAATCTTTTTTAAAATCTAAAGAAAACTCAAAAATGCCATCATCAATTTGTTTAACATTTTGAACAATATCAGAATAACCATTAATAAAAATTGATTCAGTATTATATGTGTTAATTGAAAATTTAATATTAGTTCCAACAGGAACAACAACTTCAGTTAAATTGTCATAAACTTCGTTCTCTAATAAAGTATAATTAGGCTTGAAAATATTTATTTTAAAAGACTTAATTCCAGGTTTATCTAAAACAACCAAATTATAATTTATTGAATTATAATCATCTATAACAAATTTAAAAGTTACATCATTATTTAAGTTTGAAAAATTAAAAGAATAAAATCCAAGAGAATCAGAATTCATTAAAAAATTATTATTATTAAAAGAAATATAAAAATTTTCAAATTCTTTCTTCGATGTAACATATACAATTAATTTAAAATCATCGCCTTTACCTATACTTAAAGAATCATTCTTTATAATTATTGAATAAGGTGAAGGACGCTCAAATTCTACATTATAATTTCTAAGTCGATGAGTTGAATTCTTAACTAATGAAGGAGAAAAGAAACTTATAAATAAAATAAGAATGAAAGAAGCTAATAAGAAATATAAAAACTTAAGATTCTTCTTAAAATCGATAGCATCTGTAAATTTAAAACTTTTAACCTCTTCAATTTTTTGATCTATACTAGCAATAATAAGCTCTTCAGAAAAAATATCTGAACTAGAATTATTTTGTAATTCAATTATATTCCAAAGTCTATCTTTAATCTCAGGGAAATGATCTACAATTAAATCATTTATTGATTTTTTATTTAAAGTTTTTAAAATACCCAAATATTTCAAAAAGGGTAAAAAAACTAGAATTACAACGGAGATAATATTAGTAGTAGAAAAAAGTAGTACTAAGAATATCTTTTGAAATTTATTAAAATATAAAAAGTACTCTAATATCAATAATAATAAACCAAAGGAGAGAAAAACTGTTAAAGTTAGTATCAACCCTTTAATTATTTTATTGATATAGAATTTTTTAGTAAAACTTTTAAATTTATACTCTATTATATCGTAACTGTTAGTCATGAATTTATTTTTTTACAAATATATCTCGAATATTAGATAAGAAATAAATACCAATAACATTCTTTAAGAGTAAAAAGTGTTATTTACCTGTTAATAAAAAGTAAATTTCAATTTTGTAAAAACATGCTAATTGATTTGAATTTTAAAGAAATTATTTTATCACCAAAAACATTTCGAAATAGAATTTCAAATTACAAATTTTTAAACTACATTTCTCAAACAGAAATTAACACTAGAAAATTGAAAAGAAATAACTTTAAACTTATTAACAAGAGTTAATAAAAATACTTAAGTGTTTTATATTCAATATTTTATAAAAAATATAAAGTTATCAATTCTGTTAATTAAAGTATCAAACAGAGATTAAAAAAAATAAGAAAAAGATATCAACACAATTAACAAACTAGTATCATTAAAATATTTCAATTAGAATTTAATTTTAAAATTATATATTTGCAAAGGCTTTTTGTTAATTAGAGAGAGGAAGGTAATTAAAGCTATGAAAGAAAATTTGTGCATTCTATTAGTTGAGGATAATATATTGAATCAACGTATTACAACATTTAGCTTGAAAAAATTCAACCATGAAGTTGATATAGCAAATAATGGTTTAGAAGCTGTAAACAAATATCGTGAAAAAGATTACGATGTTATTTTAATGGATATCATGATGCCTGTAATGGATGGCCTTGAAGCAACTTCTCAAATAAGAAAGTTTGAGAAAGAAACTCCTTCAAAAAATCATACGCCGGTAATTGCAATCACTGCTAATACGTTAGATAATGATAGAGATAAATGTATAGCAACTGGTATGGATGAATATATGGCTAAGCCATTTGATATGAATAGATTAAATGAAATATTTAAAGAATTGAATATTATAGAGTAAGTTCATATCTTTTAGGCCATTAATATTTTTATGATGGCATCATCTGTTGATTTAAGAGGAAATTCATATTCAGAATCAGATAAAGAAATTGATAAAAGGTTAAGGCCTTTATCGTTTGCAGATTTTCATGGTCAAAAAAAGATCATTGATAATCTGCAAATTTTTGTTTTAGCAGCTAAACAAAGAGAAGAAGCGTTAGACCATGTTTTGTTACATGGACCTCCTGGTTTAGGTAAAACAACTTTATCAAATATAATAGCTAACGAACTTGGTGTTAGCATGAAAACTACATCCGGTCCTGTACTCGATAAACCTGCTGATCTGGCTGGTTTGTTAACTAATTTAGAACCTTTTGATGTTCTTTTTATTGATGAAATACATCGGTTGAGTCCTGTTGTTGAAGAATATCTTTATTCTGCAATGGAGGATTATAAAATTGATATAATGATTGATAAAGGTCCGAGTGCCAGATCTTTACAAATTGAATTGAACCCTTTTACACTTATTGGAGCTACTACCCGATCGGGTTTATTAACAAGTCCGTTGCGAGCTCGTTTTGGTATTAATTCTCATTTAGAATATTACGATACGAGTATACTCGATGAAATTATCAAAAGATCTGCTAAAATTTTAGAAGTTGAAATTGAAGACTCAGCTGCAATTGAAATTTCAAGGAGAAGCAGAGGAACACCTCGAATTTTGAACGCTTTGCTAAGAAGGGTACGTGACTTCGCTCAGGTTATAGGAAATGGAAAAATAGACCTTAAAATCACTAAATATGCCCTTGATGCTTTGAACATAGATACCTTTGGTCTCGATCAGATGGATAATAAAATTTTAACAACCATTATTGACAAGTTTAAAGGCGGACCTGTAGGTTTAAATACAATAGCCACGGCTGTTGGTGAAGATGCAGGAACTATTGAAGAAGTGTACGAACCTTTTTTAATTAAAGAAGGTTTCATTAAGCGCACACCAAGGGGAAGAGAAGCTACAGAAATTGCTTATAATCATTTAGGTAGAAAAAAAATTAGTGACGATAACCTTTCTCTTTTTTATTAATTATTCAAATTTTACTTTAAATATTTTTGGCCAATATTTTCCTGTAACATAAAAAAAATCTTCTTTTCTATTATATGCAATTCCGTTTAATACATCAACGGTATTATTATTAAATTGATTTTGAAGACCATTCATGTTGATATAAGCCAAAACTTTACCGGTATTAGCATCTATTTTTAAAATTGTTTCTGTCATCCAAACATTTGAATAAATAACGCCATCAACATATTCTAGCTCATTAATATTCGAAATTGTACCTTTATTATCGCAAACTTCAATTGATTTAATTCTTTTGAAACTAATTGTATCAATGAAATAAATTTTAGAAGTACCATCGCTCATAATTAAATTTTTTCCATCATTAGTTAAACCCCATCCTTCTTCCGATTCAAAGTTAAATTGGCCTATTTTATAAAATGTGTTAACATCGTAGATGAAACCAATTTTATCTTTGTAAGTTAATTGATATATTTTATTGTTTAAAATAGTTATTCCTTCACCGAAATATTGATTTTCTAGCTCAACATTGTTATAAATTTTTTCATTTGTTGGATTATAACTTGTTATAATTGAAGAACCATTATTGCCTGTTCCCTCAAATAATTTGTCTTTATAAAATTCAAGTCCCTCAGTAAAATATTTTGGGTTATGAGGAAGCTTATCTATAATTTTATAATTCAATTTTTTTGGTGCAATATCCGAAGTTATTAACAAGGTTGCATAATTTATACCAGTTTCGCCATTTTCTTTAGTAGCTATAACTTTTATAGGAATGTTTCCAGGTAAAAAATTCTTTGTATTTAAAGTAATATTGAATTTTAAAAGATCAGAAGATTTAATCAATTGATTATTAATAAAAAGATCTATCTTTTTTATTTTCAAATTAGTAAGCTTAGATTCAATATTAATAGTAAAATCATTACCCCATTCAACTATATTATTTGAAGGATCAATCAGTATATTTGTAACTGGTTTTCGAGATGAATTTGTATTGTTACTGCATCCCGATATTGTAATAATTGATACTAGTAATGAAAAGGTTAAAAGTTTTATAAATTTCATTTTCTTAATGTTTTTTGCAAAAATTGTAAAAATAAACTAAAGAAGATATAAAAAAGGTAAAACTTTAAAACCTCTGTTGAAATTCAATTCATTTAACATTGAAAGCATTAAAAAAATTATCAGGAGAAACAGTAATTTACGGATTGCCAACTATTTTTGGAAGGCTTCTTAATTGGTGCCTTAACCCTTACTGGACGTATGTTTTTATTAATCAGGAAGAGTTAGGTAAGGTTAGTTATGTATATGCTGTTGTAGCATTTTTGCTTGTGTTTCTTATTTATGGAATGGAAACCGGATTCTTTAGGTTTGCTTCTAAGGAAGAAAATAAAGACAAAGTTTTTTCAACTTCGCTTATTTCAATTTGTAGTACTTCGCTAATTTTTCTTTTATTAGTTTTCTTATTTAAGGACAGTTTTGCCGATATGCTTAAAATATCTGGTAGAAGCGACTTTGTTGTTATTATGGGAATTACAGTATTTTTTGATATAATTACTTCAATTCCTTTTGCTAAGCTAAGAATTCAGCATAGACCTATAAAATTTGCTACATTAAAATTCTTGAGCATCGGTATTAACATCTTCTTTAATTTATTTTTCTTATCATTTTGTCCATTCATTCTTAAAAGTAATCCTGACTCATTTTTAAATTTAATATATCATGCAAATTTTGGTATAGGTTATATATTCCTTTCAAATTTAATTGCTTCAGTATTTACTTTTATTTTGTTAATACCCGAATTCAGAGTTAAATTTAATTTTGATTTTCAACTATTTAAAAGGATGTTTAAATATTCTTATCCAATTTTAATTGTTGGAATAACAGGTTTTATAAACCAAAATATAGATAAAATTCTTATTCCTAATTTACTTGATGAAGCTTCAAATCCAATGAAACAGCTTGGTATATACGTTTCGGCATTTAAATTAGCTGTTTTGCTTAATGTGTTTATTCAGGCTTTCCGTTTTGCTTTCGAGCCTTTTATTTTCTCTCAAAAAGAGGGTAAAGAATCTAAAGACATGTATGTTATAGTTATGAAGTATTTTTCAATTTTAGGATTGATAATATTTCTTGGAATGTCAACTTTTTCTGATCTCATTATGAATATTAATGCCAAAGGATACAGGGAAGCAGTGGGAGTTATTCCAATTATTCTTTTGGCAAATTTCTTTATGGGCATTTTCTTTACTCAGTCTCTTTGGTATAAATTAACCGACAAAACTATTTACGGTGCATATTTTGGCATAATTGGTTCAGTAATAACGATCCTTTTAAACGTTATTTTAATACCTATAATTGGCTATTATGGTTCTGCAATAGCAATATTGGTCTGTTTTATTGTTATGACTGTTATTTCGTATATAGTTGGTCATAAATATTACCCTATTAATTACGATTTGAAAAGTTTTGGTTTTTACCTGTCTGTAAGTTTATTCTTATTTTCTATTTATTGGTTTTTCAGAACTTCTGATTCACCACATTATTTGCTTGCAGTTATACTAAATATTATATTCCTTGTTGTAATTTTCTTAAGAGAGAAAAATGATTTTATTAAAATATTGAAAACTAATTAAATATACGACTATGAAAAATTTTAAAATAGCACTTTCATCAGATCATGCTGGTTGGGAACGAAAACAATTAGTAATGAAATATTTAGAAAAATGTGGAATAGAATATAAAGATTTTGGTGCTTTTTCTGATGAAAGTTCAGATTATGCAGACTGGGCTCACCCAATGGCTTTGGCAGTTGAAAAAGGTGAATATAAATTTGGTATTTCTCTGTGTGGTAGTGGAAATGGTATTAATATGACAGCGAATAAACATCAAGGAATACGTTCTGCTCTTTGTTGGATACCCGAAATTGCTTCACTTGCCCGACAGCATAACGACGCAAATGTGTTATCATTGCCTGCACGTTTTATTACTGAAGATCAGACTATTGAAATTGTTGAAGCTTTTCTTAATGCTGAGTTTGAAGGTGGGCGTCATTTAAATCGTATAAATAAGATCCCTCTTTGTTGCTGATTATTTTTGTTTTGAACAGAAAACATATTAATTTGTTTAGCTATCAAATCAAAAATCATTATTTTAGATTTTTTTTAGTTAGTTATTGTTTTTGTACACTTTTACAAACTAGTGATGTTTAAATAATTAATGATTTTCAGTAAAATAAGTTATTATGCTTTCTAATACATGTAAATACGCTATAAGGTCATTAATTTATCTTGCAAATTTTGCAGATAACAGTAAGAAATTAGGATTAAAGAAAATTACTGAAGACCTTAATATTCCAGCTCCTTTTTTGGGGAAAATATTACAAAATTTAGCGCGTGAAAATGTTCTTTTATCAACCAAAGGACCTCATGGAGGTTTTGCGCTTGGTCGTAAACCCGAAGAAATTTCTTTATACGATATTATTGTTTTGGTAGATGGTGAGAGTTATTTTAAAAATTGCATAATTCGTTTAGAACCATGCACTTGCTTTACTGACGAAATTTCAACATGCCCAATTCATAAACGTTTTAATGGTATGAGAGATGAACTTATAGCATTTTATAAAGAAACTACTTTAGCCGATATTGTTGATGATTATTCAATTTCTGGTGAAGTAATTAGATTCTAAATAATAGTTTTTCAATTTTTCTATTCTTTATAAATAGTTGATATATAATAAGTCCAACAGAAGAACCTACAATATTTGCAACTACATCAAAATAGTCGGCTGAACGATTAATTGTAATTGTGCTTTGAAGGAGCTCCATTATTATACCTACTAATACTGAAAAGATAAAAGCTATTAAAAAGCTTGTTTTGTAGTTCTTTCTGAAAGTAAAAAATGGTATTGAAAACAGTGAAGCGCCAAAATACATTATAAAATGTACCACCTTGTCTACGTGTTCAAACAACTGAATATTCGGCATACTATTAGCGTTGCAAAGTGATCCAAATACAATTAAACCAATCCAAATAATTAAATAAAGATATTTCAAGACTGTAAAAATATAGTTCGTTCAATTTTATTTTGCAATATTAACAAAAAGATATCCAATAATTTATAATTCGACTCATTAATTAATAACAGTATAATGTCGGGCATTTATTTTCATATTCCTTTCTGCAAAAAGAGATGCAATTATTGCGATTTTTATAAGTCAACAGACCTGACTTTTATTACATCTTACATGATTGCATTAAAAAGTGAAATGAAGAATAGGCTCGATTATTTGGTTGATAAAGAAATTAATACAATTTATTTTGGAGGAGGTACTCCTTCTTTATTGACTGCATTTGATATTGAAGATCTTCTTTCAGACTGTAAAAGTCTTTTCAACTTGGGGAATAATTTAGAAATTACAATTGAAGCTAATCCTGATGACTTATCTATTGAATATTTAAAGCAATTAAAAGATATTGGTATAAATAGATTAAGTATTGGTATTCAGTCTTTTTCAGATGTCGATTTGCAATTTATGGGGCGCCGTCATTCGTCTTCCCAGGCAATAATGGCTGTTAAAAATGCTCAGAATATTGGATTCGATAATATCAGTGTTGATCTTATTTACGGAATTCCCGGAATGTCTTTTCAGCAGTGGCAAGAAAATTTGAAACAGGTTTTCGAGTTAAACATTCAGCATATTTCGGCATACCATTTAACTTATCACGAGGATACTACTTTCTGGAATGAATTAAAGAATGGAAAAATTAGAGAAATTAATGAAGAAAATAGCTTTAAGCAATTTAACGAACTTGTTGAAATAACTGAAGTTAACGGTTTTGTCCAGTACGAAGTTTCGAATTTTGCGAAAGAAGGTTTTTATTCCAAACACAACTCTTCATATTGGAAACAGCAAGAATATATTGGACTTGGTCCATCTGCACATTCATACAATGGCTTTTCGAGACAGTGGAATATTTCAGATGTTAAGAAGTATATTGAATTGATTTCTAAGAAAGAAACTCATTTTGAGGTAGAACAATTATCTGTTAAAGATCAGTTTAACGATTACATAATAACCTCGTTAAGAACAATTTGGGGAATAGATTTGAATTTTATTGAAGAAAAATATGGATCGAAATATTCTCAACACACTCTTGATGTTTCGAATGCTTATATTTCTTCTGCTGTAATTGAAAAAACAAATAGCAATATTCGATTGACTAAAAAAGGTATTTTTATATCTGACGGAATTATTGCCGACTTTATGATTTTGTAAAGCTAAAGATATGAATATTGAATCGTTAAGAGAATATTGTATTTCAAAAAATGGTGTTGAAGAATGTTTTCCTTTCAATGAAGATACTCTTGTATTTAAATTGTTGGGTAAAATGTTTTTGATGACAGATTTGGTTGATGATTTATGGATTTGTATAAAATGTGATCCAGAAAAAGCGATTGAGCTTCGCGAACAATATCCTTTTGTTATGCCGGGTTATCACATGAACAAAAAGCATTGGTTCACTATTAAAATTGACGAGCAAATTTCTGATCAATTATATTTTGGTTGGATTGATGAATCGTATGAATTAGTTAAAAAAAGTCTTTCGAAGAAACTACAAAGTGAATTAGATAATGAAAAATAAAAGTATTGAATTTCAATTAGATGAAGAGTTTATAGAATTAATTAAACTTCTTAAACTATTGAGAATTGCTGAAAGTGGCGGGCAAGCAAAAATGTTTGTTGATAATGGAGAAGTTGTTCATAATGGAGAAATTGAATCGCGAAAAAGAGCAAAAATACGCAAAGGAGATTCAGTTGAGATATTTGATTTTGTTATAAAAATTCAATAAAAAAAGCCGGAAATTGGGGATTCCCGGCTGAAGTTAAGCTAACGCGCTTGGGGCGTGTGGTTGGAAAAGAGAAAAATAAACTGGTTTTGATTAAGCATATCAAAATTACAAAAAAAGGCATGCACCAGCTGTATTCCTTTTCTATTATTTTTTAAAAGTTATATCTTTTTTACGAACGTATTAAAAACAGTGACGAATGGATCAAAAACGGTGACGAACGTACTAAAATGTGTGACGAAAGTTTTTTTCCCATTCCTTCTGGAGCAAACTGTACACTTCTAAATCGATATATTTTTCTGCGTGTTTTTCTCCTTGTCTTTCAATACCTTCTAACTGAAATCCAATTCTTTTGGGAATTGCAGAGCTTTTGGTATTCCCCACCCCACATTTAATCTGTACTCGGTTCATTTGTAGTGTTTCGAAAACAAATTCTACCAATTTATCAACACTAAGAGTCATGATTCCTTTGCCTATCATTTGTTCAACTAGCCAATATCCTATTTCAACTCTTCGGTTTAGGTAATCTATGTCTTTTAAGCCAATTAACCCGGCAAATTCTCCTTCAAACCAAATCGTAAATACTTCTTGCCTGCGTTCAACATCATCAACAACCGATTTCACAAATGCTAGTGTATCTTTACTTGATTTTGTGAAATCGATAAATGGAAGCCACTTTCTTAAATGGTTACGATTATGATCTATTGCATAGTAAATTGACTGGTAATCAACCAAAGATAAGATATTTAGAGTGATTGATTCATTTACCGTTATTTCATTAACAATCATTGTTTTCTTGATTTTGAAATTAATTTAAATGTATAAATTTTATTAAAAAAATTTTTAGAAATTAGGAGTCAATTATATTTGATGACTAATGAAGTTATATTTGCCAAAACAAAATTACAGATGATGAAACGAGCATTGTTGTAAGCCAAAATCGGAGATTTCAGCGGAGCAAAAAAGGATTTAAATAGAAAATCAGCAAAGCTAATAGCCCGAGCGAGTTACATGAGTGGAGGCATAGATATTCGTAAAGACAGATTTAGATCTAAATGATAAACAGAAACTCAAGATATATATGCGAATGAATTTAAAAATAAGTAGTACGCTTTTCCTGTTAATACTTCTGAGTACCAATTTATTTTCACAGGAAAAAGAACAAAAAGTGCTGATTACAACCAAGTATGGAAACATGACGGTTAAGCTTTATAATGAAACCCCTTTGCATCGTGATAATTTTATAAAGCTTACTAAAGAAGCATATTACAACGATTTGCTTTTCCACCGGGTTATTAAAGATTTTATGATTCAAGGTGGAGATCCTGAATCGAAGAATGCTCCATCGGCAAAGCGACTTGGAATGGGCGGCCCTGGTTATGAGATTCCTGCTGAAATTAATCCAAAGTTTTTTCATAAAAAAGGTGCTTTAGCCGCAGCTCGTTCGGGAGATAATGTTAATCCTGAACGTAAATCATCTGGTTCTCAATTTTACATTGTTATGGGTAACGTTTGGACCGATGAGTCGCTTCGCAAGTTTGAAGAAAAACAGAAGTTTCAAGCCGTTCGTACCGAAGGAATGAAAATGTATAGAGAAAAACAGCAGGAAATAAATAGGTTACAGACTGAAGGAAAAGCTGATAGTGCCAATGCCATTCTTAATTCCATTCAACTTGAAGCCGAAAAGAAGGTTGATGCAACTAAATTCATCATTAATGAAGAAAGAAGGAGTGCTTACACAACAATTGGTGGTACACCTTTTCTTGATGATACTTACACTGTTTTTGGTGAAGTTATTGATGGATTAAATGTTATTGATTCTATTGGTAAAGTTCCTACGGCTCCTGGTGATCGTCCTTTGGAGGATGTAATTATGAAAGTTGAAGTTATTGAGTAGTCTTTAATATTTTATAAAACAAAAGCCATTAAATCTGAATGATTTGATGGCTTTTGTTTTATATGGCTTAGTTTTAAGGCAGTTTAGGATATTTCGAAAAGTCGGGTTTGCGTTTTTCGAGGAATGCTTTTTTGCCTTCTTGGGCTTCTTCTGTCATGTAATACAGCATAGTTGCATTGCCGGCCAATTCCTGAATACCAGCTTGTCCGTCGAGTTCAGCATTCAATCCAACCTTAATCATTCGTAATGCCAACGGACTGTGTTCCATCATTTTTTGAGCCCATTCAACGGTGGTGTCTTCTAACTGTTCAAAAGGAACAACGGCATTTACCAAACCCATTTCGAGAGCTTCCTGAGCATTGTATTGCTTGCACAAGTACCAAATTTCACGGGCTTTTTTCTGACCTACAACTCTTGCAAGATAAGATGCTCCAAACCCGGCATCGAAACTTCCCACCCGTGGCCCGGTTTGACCGAAGATGGCATTTTCAGAAGCAATACTCAAGTCGCACACCACATGTAGCACATGGCCTCCGCCAATTGCATAACCGTTAACCATTGCAATTACAGGCTTTGGAATTGAACGAATAAGTTTTTGCATGTCGAGGATGTTAAGGCGCGGAACGCCATCTTTCCCGATGTATCCGCCTGTGCTTTTAATGTTTTGGTCTCCCCCACTGCAAAAAGCTTTATCGCCTTCGCCGGTCAAAACAACAACGTTGATGTCGGGGCATTCGCGACAATAAACCATTGCTTCGCACATCTCTTTGGTTGTGTCGGGGGTGAAAGCATTACGGTATCGTGGGCGGTTTATTGTTATTTTTCCAATTCCTTCAAAATATTCGAATTTGATTTCTTCGTATTCTTTTATGGTTTCCCAATTTCTTATTGTGCTCATAACTATTGTTTTATATTTTTAATGAAATCATGATATATTTCAGAATTACATTCTTTTGGTGTTTTTATCTCCAGAATTGAAGGACCATTTTCTGATTGTATAAATGAACGAAATGTGGTTTCCAATTCAAATTGATTGTCACAAAAATAGTAGTCAATTCCATAAGCTTCAGCCAGTTTTCCAATTTTTACAGGATGATTTGTTTCAATATATTCCTTAAAAAAAGGTTGATCCGAATTATTCGAGATTAGGCTGAAAATTCCACCTCCCTCATTGTTGATGACGACAATTCGTAAGTTTGAGGATAAATTTCTGTTCCATAGGCCATTCGAATCGTAAAGAAAACTCAGATCGCCAAGAATTACGAGATTTAATTCGGTTGAGATTGAAGCATAGCCACTTGCAGTTGAGAGGCATCCATCAATTCCCGAAACTCCGCGGTTGGAGTATACAGCTTTACAGACTGACAGATCAAAAAGTTGCCCATAACGAACAGGACTGCTGTTTCCCAGATGAAGAATGCAATTTTGGGGTAGACTATTCATTGTTGTGTTAAACACTTGTAAATCAGAAAAAGGAATCTCTTCTAATACCAATGCTTGTTTGTCAACACAATTTTGAAGTTTGTTAATCCATTTTTCTGAAAATGAGTGGTTTGAACTTGCTGATTCTTGTAATATCGGCAATATATCAACAGGTTGCCCAATAATGGTTTCGTTCAAATTTTGATAGGTGTCGATGTGGTCTTCTTCTTCTGAAATTCTGAAATGGTTTAGATTTTTTTGTTTTTGAAGCCATTGTTTTAGGCGTTTTGAAACAATTTGACCTCCAAAAGAAATTAGTATATCGGGTTGAAAATCAATATGATCATCTTTTTCAACCTGCATCATAATCAGATCTACGTGATTTACAATGTTTTTTCCTTTAATGTTTGAAATTGGTTCTGCTAAAACTACGGCAATATTATCGCTTGCAATTTTTGTTAAAAGTTCGCTAAGTTCTTTTTTTACAACATTTTCACCACAAATTATCATTCGTTTTGAAGATGAATGCCAGCAATTGAGTATCTCTTTCGGCAGGAAGCTTTCTACTTTTTCTGTTTCAGTTATTTCAAAACGATTGGTTGGTATTGGAATTTCAGAATTCAGCGGTTCTGAAATGGGCACATTAATTTGAATAGGCCCTTTAATTTTGCCTAATGATTTGTTAATTAGGTCGTTTATTAATTTATTTTGCTGATCTAATTCGGATATTGATTCTTTTGGTGCTGAAATACTGATGCAACCTTTAATGTAGTTCTGAAAAACATTTACTTGTCTGATTGTTTGATTATCTTGCTGATCGATAAGTTCTTCTGGTCTATCGGCTGTAATGGCAATCAGAGGAATGTGCTGGTAAAAAGCTTCGGCCAAAGCAGGTGCATAATTCAACACGGCAGTTCCCGAAGTACAAGTAAGTGCAACCGGTTCGTTGGTTGCAAGTGAAATTCCAAGTGCATAAAATGCGGCTGAGCGTTCGTCAACAATTCCGTGTAACCTGAACCATGAGTTTTCAGAAAATGCTCTGATTATCGGAGTATTCCGTGATCCGGGCGAAACAACAATGTGTTTAATTCCCTTTAATCGGCAAATTTCGACGAGGTCGCTAATATGTTGTAAATGATTGATCATAGAATGGTCGAGATCAAATTCTGGTTAAACTTTGTGAATAATTGAGAGCAGTGTATCTGCCTTAAATTCGGTTTCTGCCCACTCGTCTTCAGCTATCGAACCGCTTGTAATTCCGGCTCCAATGTAAAGGATCAGGCAATCTTTTAACACTCTCATGCAGCGCAGGTTTACAAACAAGAGCACCTTTTCATCAAGGTTAATTGGTCCTAGAAACCCTGAGTAGAACCCACGTTTGTGCTTTTCTATGTTGATAATGAATTCCATAGATTCTTTCTTTGGTAAACCACAAACGGCCGAAGTTGGATGAAGAGCTTTCACCAAATCTCCTAGGTTTGTATTTAACTCACTTAAATTCAAAGTAAAATCGGTTCGAAGGTGAATAAGGTTCCCAGCCTTTTTAGTGTATGGGCCTTCTTTCTGAAATAGATTAATATTAAGGTCTTTAAGTGTATTTTCGATGTACAACGAAACCATTCCTTGTTCATCTTTTTCTTTTTTATCCCAGTTGTGAAGGTTAAGGTTTTCGGCATTATATTGTCTCGTACCAGCCAATGCAGCTGTCGATAATTCGTTTTTGTGAGAACAGATTAGCGGTTCGGGAGTTGCGCCCATCCAAAGCTGGTTTGCAACATTGAAAACATAAATGAAAGCATTTGAATATGAAGAACATAACAACTGAAAAATTTCAGTAATTTTTAGTCTGTAGCTTCTGTCAATAACTTTGATTCTTGAAATAACTGCTTTTTCAAACCGCTTTTCAGAAATGGCTTTTTTATATTCTTCGACTTGAGAAATGAATTCGGATTTAGTAATGATTCCGCCGTCAAAATCATGTTCAGATTTTGGAACAATTTTTAATGAAGTCAGCTCATTAAAGTTTTCATAATCAGTACTTATATAGTTCAAATCGGGTTTAATTAAATAACTCGGGTTTTGCTTATTTTCGATGAACGGTGAAACAATAAAGCCCGATTGATCAAAAATTGAAGAAGAAATATTGACTTTCTGTGGTTCAGGATCTTTTTGAACAACCAATCTGATTGCATCGGAATGCGGTAATCGATAGGCCGCAAAAACCAGATTCTTTTCAATACAATGTTGAAGTGCTTCTAAAAAGTTCATTCCGCTTTTTTCTCTACAATAGCATTAGTAACCCGTGCTACCGAAATAAGTTTGTTTTCCTCGTCACGTATTTCGATATCCCAAACATGAGTTGTTCTGCCTTTATGAATAATTTTGCCCGTTGCAATAACAAAACCATCTCTGATTGAAGAAATGTGATTGGCCGAAACTTGTAACCCAAAAACATTGTATTTCTGAGTATTGACCATAAAAAGTGAACCTGCGCTACCAACAGTTTCTGCCAAAGCCAAAGATGCTCCACCATGTAGGTAACCCATTGGCTGTTGTGTCGAAGAGTGAACAGGCATCCGGGCAACTACAGTGATTTCAGTAACTTCAGTGAACTTTATATCAAGGTGTTCTACAAGCGAATTTTTGCAGAACTCATTTATTTCGGCAATTGTCATACTTTCTTCTTTCGGAATTGTGTTGCAAATATAGTTATAGTCGATCGAAAAGTTGTGCCTTAAATTTGAGCGTAAAATTGATGTAGAGTTTATTCAATACATTGGCAAATAGTTATATCCAGTTTAAATTTTCCGGTTAATCTCATCTTTATTTTTTGCCACAGTAGTCGGCCAATAAGTTTTTATATATTTGTAAACTTTTTTAAAAATCAGGCATTTTGCACGTTATGAGTAAGAAGTTTGCAGAATATAAGCAATTCGATTTATCGCAAATCAACAAAGATATACGTAGCCGCTGGGAAGCCGACGACACGTTTCATAAGAGTATGAGTACCCGCGAGGGCAAACCATCGTTCGTATTTTACGAAGGGCCACCAAGTGCCAATGGAATGCCGGGAATTCACCACGTAATGGCGCGTGCCATTAAAGATATTTTCTGTCGTTACAAAACCATGCAAGGTTTTCAGGTTAAGCGCAAAGCTGGTTGGGATACCCACGGATTACCGGTTGAGCTTGGTGTTGAAAGAATGCTTGGAATTACCAAAGAAGATATTGGCAAGAACATTACAGTTGCTGAATACAACGCCACTTGCCGCAAGGAGGTGATGAAATATACCCGCGAATGGGAAGAACTTACCCGTCAGATGCGCTACTGGGTGAACATG
>Ga0209373_10002273_pt1 | contig 19674 bp, 15 predicted proteins | sample Higcelweek5metaG_FD_187173 | JGI IMG/M metagenome (GOLD analysis project Ga0209373, IMG submission 187173) | Freshwater pond sediment microbial communities from the University of Edinburgh, under environmental carbon perturbations - High... | ecosystem: Environmental > Aquatic > Freshwater >... | reverse complement strand
TACACCAGTTTTATGTGAGAAAGGGAGCAAAAATCAAATATGTTGAAAAGCATTTTGGCGAAGGGGAAGGCACCGGAAAGAGGATACTGAACCCCAAAACCATCCTTGACATAGAAGAAGGGGCCCAGGTTGAAATGGAGCTCGTGCAGATAAAGGGTGTTGACAGCACCATGAGGGATACCCAGGTCAATCTTGGGAAGAATGCCAGGCTCATCGTTGTGGAAAGGCTGCTGACCCATGGAGGGCAGTTTGCTGACTCCGTCATAAACGTCGAGCTCAGGGGAGACGGCTCCTCAGCTCAGATAATTTCGCGCTCTGTTGCGCAGAACAGCTCAGAGCAGACATTCCATCTGAATATGTCAGGCTATGCAAAATGCGCCGGCCATATCCAGTGCGATTCCATAATAATGCATGATGCCCATGTCCAGTCCATTCCAAGGATATCCGCTTTCAGTTCCGATGCGCAGCTCATCCATGAGGCGGCAATCGGGAAGATAGCAAGCGAACAGCTTTTGAAGCTCATGTCCCTGGGGCTCACGGAAAAGGAATCCGAGGATACTATCCTGAAAGGCTTCCTTAAATAAAATGCCTTCAAGGCAGGAGGAATGATTATGTACAAAAGCACAACAAAGCTTAAAGTGAGATATGCGGAGACGGACCAGATGGGCATAGTTCATCATGCGTCATATTATGTGTATTTTGAGGCTGCCAGGGAAGACTTCATTGAAGGCGCCGGCATAAGGTATGTCGATATGGAGGCGGCGGGAGTTATGATGCCGCTGGCTGAAACCCAGTGCAAATACTATGTGGGAGCCAAGTATGCGGAAGAACTGCTGGTTGAAACCACCTTGGAGGAGCTTACCCCGGTTAAGGTGGTGCTTCGCTACGACGTAACCAGGGAGTTGGACGGAAAACTCCTTGCCAGGGGCAAAACCACCCAGGCCTTTGTGGAGAAGGAGACCTTCAGGATCGTAAATCTGCAAAAAAAGTACCCTGAAATTTGGAAAAAACTGACCAGCTTGAAATAAAAAAGCGCCAACAGCGCTTTTTTTATTTATCAGTTCTGAATATTTCTGTCTTGATGAGCCGGGACAATTCGTATGGGTCTTTATTTTTCAAATCTTCAAATTTAAGATGAAGGATGATCTTTTTATCTTCCAGGTCAACTCCTTCATACACGTTGCCGACATCCATTATGAGCTCCAGATTGGTATCGTGGTGCACATAAACCATCTTGAGATAGTTTATGTCGTATTTCAAGGAGCCTGTTGGCCTGAACTCAATCTGCTGGAGGAAAGGCATGGTGGAGTAGTAGAAATTTTCAATGTTTTCAACCTTGTATATCACAAGCTCAAGCCTTTGAAAGGCGTTCAATACTGCCTGGAGATAGGTGCCGGCGCATATTATCAGGCTGTCATTATCCTTCGGATCCAGAGCGCTTTTTATGTCAAGCCCCGTATGTACCCAGACAGGAGTTTTAAGTGTGGTAAAAGGTGTCTGTTTGTTCAACGTGAAGCTGAAGGGAATGCTGATATTGTCTCCTGAGGCTATTGTCCTGTTTACAGGGAGGATAACCTTCTGCACCTTTTCCTTTCCCACAAATTTAATGTTGTTGGATTCCTTGTCGACCTTTGTCATCAAATAAAGATAAATCTCGTCTATTTTCTGCGGCGCAATGCCCCCTTTGACCGTAATGGAGCCCCTGACCTCTTCCCCGGCGCAAACGCTGGGATTTTCTATTATAGTATCCACAGATACATTTCCTATACCTACCGTAGCCATAATTTTGTTTATTATGCCCATTTTAACACCTCCGTAATAAAACCATTTTATTACTATTTCTTGTTTTATGCAATGAACTGTAACATTATGATATAAATTTAACAAAGGGATAAAGCGTGAATGTATTGTTTAAAGACACGTATCAAAACATCACACCGTTTAAAAATGATACAAAGCTTAATTCCACATAAAGTATCAATTCGATACAGTTAAAGGTTTTCATAACCCGGAAACCTTTTGAAATGGCAATTCCATTTCTTTGGCACGGTTTATGCTAATTATTATAGCATAACGAAACCGAAAGGGGAATGCCAATGAAGACAGTCAGTGTTTATGATGCTGTGGGGATGATTTTGGGTCACGATATGACCGAAATAATTCCCGGAGAAAAAAAAGGGGTGGCATTTAAGAAGGGTCACATCATTAAGGAAGAAGACATACCAAAATTATTGAATATAGGAAAAGAAAACATCTATGTGATGGAATTTAAAGCGGATGATGTCCATGAGGACGAAGCGGCTATAAGGATGGCTAACGCAGCGGCAGGTCCAGGGATATCGGTTTCAGGCCCAAAGGAAGGGAAAGCAACACTCACGGCTGAATTCAAGGGACTGCTGAAAATCAACACCGAGGCCCTTTTGGAAATGAACAGCATGGATGAGATAATGTTCGCAACGTTAAATGGCAATATCCTTGTTAATGCCGGTGAAGCTATAGCAGGCACCAGGGTCATACCGCTCATAGTTAAAGACTGGCAGGTTGAAAAAGTTGAAGAGGTTTGCGCCAAATATTCTCCCGTTGTCCAGGTAATGCCCATGAGGCAACTGAAGGTGGGCATAGTAACCACAGGAAACGAGGTTTTCTACGGAAGGATCAAGGACAAATTCGGGCCTGTTGTAAAAGGCAAATTCGAAGAACTTGGCTGCAGCTCGATAAAGCAGATATTCTCCAAAGACGATCCTCAAATGATCGCCGATTCGATAAAAGAACTGATGGATGAAGGAGCAGAAATTATTGCAGTAACGGGGGGAATGTCGGTAGACCCTGATGATGTCACACCGCTTGGAATAAAAATGACAGGTGCGGACGTCTTATCCTACGGTGCGCCGACCCTGCCGGGGGCCATGTTCCTTCTCTCATATGCAGGCGATATTCCGGTATTGGGACTGCCTGGTTGTGTAATGTACAGCAAAAGGACAATTTTTGACCTGGTGCTGCCAAGGATAGTCGCCGGTGAAAGGGTTGAAAAGAAAGACATAGTAAAATTAGGTCACGGCGGATTCTGCCGCAACTGCAAAGACTGCAGGTATCCGAACTGCGGATTCGGAAAATGTTAATCCAGTTTGTTATTAAATTTAATATATAACAATTAAACAACAATTTTGAAAGGGGAATACATATGTTAAAGAAGTTTTTGGTTATCAATGGGATCAAAAAAATGGTAATTGCAGATCCTGAATCCACTTTAGCAGAAGTACTAAGAAAACAATTGCTTTTGACAGGCACAAAGGTTGGCTGCAACAAAGGTGAATGCGGTGCCTGCTCAGTCATTCTTGACGGAAAAGTTGTCAAGGCTTGTATCACAAGAATGAAGAGGGTAAAAGACTACGCAGAAATAATCACCATCGAAGGCATAGGAACTGTAAAGGAACTTCATCCGATCCAGATAGCCTGGATGGTACACGGAGCTGCTCAATGCGGATTTTGCACACCTGGATTCATCGTTTCATCAAAAGCTCTGTTGGACGAGAACATAAACCCTACAAGAGAAGAAGTAAGAGATTGGTTCCAGAAGCACAGGAACATCTGCAGATGTACAGGATACAAACCTCTCGTTGATGCAGTTATGGATGCAGCAAAACTTATGAGAGGCGAAGTTAAAGCAGAGGATCTCTGGTACAAACTTCCTGAAGGCGCAAGCATACTTGGAACTGACTTCATCAGGCCAAGCGCAGCAGCTAAAGTTACAGGTACCTGGGACTTCGGAGCAGACCTGGGACTTCAGCTTCCTTCAGACACACTTCATATTAAATTGGTACAGGCTAAAGTTTCCCACGCAAATATTATATCGATAGATACATCAGAAGCAGAAAAAATGCCTGGAGTACACAGCGTTTTAACTTATAAAGACGTTCCAGGAACAAACAGGGTAAATGGATTGGCTTTCCCGGACAATAAAGGTGACGGAATGGAAAGACCAATATTAAATGACAAGAAAGTATTCCAGTTTGGAGATGCTTTGGCTATGGTTCTTGCAGATACACCTGAACAGGCTCAAGCTGCTGTAGAAAAAGTCAAAGTGGAACTTGAAATCCTTCCGGCATACATGAGCGCTCCTGCAGCTATGGCAGAAGATGCTATTGAAATCCATCCTGGAACACCAAACATATACTTCGAAACTAAAGTTGTAAAAGGCGAAGATACAGCCGAATTAATGAAAACACTTCCATATGTAGTTGAAGATGATTTCTATGTTGGAAGGCAGCCTCATCTTCCATTGGAACCAGACGTAGGATTTGCTTACTTCAATGAAGATGGAAAATTGATTTGTCATTCAAAGAGCATAGGAATTCATATCCATGCATTGATGGTTGCTCCTGGAGTAGGCGTTCCTGTAGAAGATTTCCTTATATATCAAAACCCTACAGGCGGAACATTCGGATATAAATTCAGCCCGACCATGGAAGGTCTTTTAGGTGTGGCTGCAGTAGTTACAAAGAGACCTGTATACTTGGAATTCAATATGTACCAGCAGATAACTTATACTGGAAAGAGATCACCATTCTTCTTAAATGTTAAGATGGGTGCGGATAAAGATGGAAAGATTATAGCGATGGAATCAGATTGGTCTGTAGACCACGGCCCATACAGCGAATTTGGAGACCTTCTTACAATGAGGGGATCACAGTTCATAGGAGCAGGCTACCAGATTCCTAACATCAGAGGTGAAGGAAGAACAGTTGCAACAAACCATGCCTGGGGTTCAGCATTCCGTGGATACGGTTCACCGCAGGCACTATTCTCCTCAGAAGTATTGGTAGAAGAGCTTGCAGAAAAAATAGGAATGGATCCATTGGAATTCAGATACATCAACGTATATAGAGAAGGTGATGTAACTCCAAACGGCTGCAAACCGGATGTTATATCTTATCCGGGATTATTGGACAAGCTCCGTCCTTATTACAAGAAAGCTAAAGAAGAAGCTAAAGCTAAAAATGCAGCATCAACGGATAAGAAATACGGAGCAGGAATATCATTGCTTTGCTATGGTACAGGACTTGACGGAGCAGACTCCTCAGCAGCTTGGGTGGAAATAACAGCTAAAGGCATAACAGTTGCCAACTCATGGGAAGATCATGGCCAGGGAGCTGATATGGGAACACTTGCCATAGCTTTTGAAACTCTGCAGCCATTAGGTATCAAACCTGAAGACATAACCTTGCTTATGAACGATATGGAATTCACTCCAAACAGCGGACCAGCTGGCGGAAGCCGATCAAACGTTTTGACAGGTAATGCAACAAGGGTAGCTTGTGAAAACTTATTGGCAGCTCTTAAAAAAGAAGATGGAACTTTCAGGACCTATGAGGAAATGGTAGCAGAAGGAAAACCTACGAAAATTAACGGCGTATGGACTGCACCATGTGATGCATGCAGCACTGCAACAGGACAAGGAAATCCATTCCCAACATACATGTACGGAGTTCTTCTTGCAGAAGTTGAAGTTGACATCAACACAGGAAAAACAAGAGTAATTAAATTAACACTTGCATCAGACATTGGAACAATAGTCAATAAACTTGTTGCCGATGGCCAAATGCTGGGCGGTTTAGCTCAAGGTATCGGTCTTGCATTAACAGAAGACTTTGAAGACCTTAACAAGCACATAACCTTAACAGGCTGCGGAATACCTCAGATCAGAGACGTTCCGGATGCCATAGAAATAATATACCAGGAAACTCCAAGACCACTCGGACCATATGGAGCTTCAGGCGCAGGAGAAATGCCTTTATCAGCACCTCATGCAGCTATAATCAATGCCATCTACGATGCATGCGGAGCAAGGATCACAAAGCTTCCTGCACTTCCTGAAAAAGTATTGGCAAAGATCAAAAAATAGCCCTTCTTAAATTAATATAAGCTAGGCAGCATCCCCGTGCAGGAGCACGGGGGTACTGCCTAAAACTCTAGAATCCCGGAGGAATTTTAAATGGATAGTGAAAAGATATTAAGAATAGAAGCCCAATGTATAGCGGAACACTCTCCAGCCTGTGTTACTGTCTGTCCTTTCCATATTGATGTGAAAGCATTCCTTGATGAAATAAGGAAGGGGAACCTTGACAGGGCATATAAGCAGCTGGAGAAAAAGATACCGATGGTAAACGTCCTGTGTCGAATCTGTGACCATCCTTGCAGCAAGGCTTGCCTGAAATCGGACTTCGGCGGGGCTATAAATCTGTCGATGTTGGAAAGAACTGTAGTCAACACTGTTACTGCGCCTAAAAAGGACATAAACCAGAGCAGCAACGGCTTCAGGGCAGCTGTGGCAGGTGCGGGAATAAGCGGCTTGTGTGCTGCTGTTGAACTTTTGAAAAAAGGCTTCGAGGTGCACCTGTTTGAAAAGGAAGAGCAAATCGGTGGGCGCCTGCTAAATATAGATAAGAATATTTTGCCTCATCAAGTATTGAAGGAAGAGCTTGAATACGTTGAAAAAAATATTTCAAAGGTATCCAAAGGGGTTTTGGTTGATGATGTCATGATTAAAGAACTGCACAGTTCATATGATGCAGTTTTTGTGGCATTTGGAGATGCAGTAAAATCAGGGTATGAAAATGTTTTTTATGGCGGAATTGTAGAAAACATTGACAAAGATTCCATAATACAATCCGCTGCTGCCGGCAGAAGCGGAGCGGTGACGGTTGACAGATATCTCAAGGGCATATCACTCACGGCTATGAGGGAAAACGAAGGCTCTTATGAGACAAAACTTATCGTTAATACCGAAAAGGTCATTTCAGAAAATGTTGTAATGAATGAGAAAGAGGATTATGTTTACACGAAAGAAGAAGCGGCACAGGAGGCAGCAAGGTGCATAAGATGCGAATGCAACGAATGCAACAGGGTATGCGTCCATCTGCGAAGGTACAAGATGACGATCAAGAAATATTTACGGCAGATAAACCACAATGAAAGGCTTGTTTTGGGAAATCATTTTGCAAATATAATGATAAACTCCTGCACATTATGCGGTTTATGCCAGGAGGTATGTCCGGTTTCCCTTAACCTTAAAGAAATGGTGCAGGAAAGCAGGGAAAGCATGGTGGCAAGAAAAAAAATGCCGCCAAGAGCCCATGACTTTGCACTAAGGGATATGGAATACAACAACAGTGAAGAATTTAAGATGACAAAGAATGAACCCGGATTTGAAAAAAGCAGCTATGTTTTTTTTCCAGGCTGCCAGATGGCAGCATCGGAGCCTAAGTATGTTGAAGAAGTTTACCAATATCTGCGGGACAATCTGAAGGGCGGAACCGGCATGATGTTTGGCTGCTGCGGTGCACCAGCCAGCTGGGCCGGAAGGACAGAACTGTTTAATATAAATATGGAAAAACTTAAGAAAGAACTGGAAGTAATGGGCAATCCAAAGTTGATACTTGGCTGTTCCACCTGTTATGATATATTTAAAAAGAATTTAGAGGGTGTCGAAATTGTCTCCATCTGGGAAATCTTCGAAAAGTATGGTTTGCCGGAAGGGGCGGCGGAAAAGTGCAAAGGAAAGATAGTAGCCCTGCATGATGCCTGTACTTCAAGGCACCATGACAAACTCCAGCAAAGCGCCAGGGCTGTAATCAATATGCTTGGAATTGAAATACAGGAATTGGAGTTTTCAGGCGACAGGACAAAATGCTGCGGTTACGGCGGACTGACGTTGTATGCGGATAAATCCATGGCAAAGGAATTTATAAAGGAAAGGATATCCGAATCAGAGCTTGATTATGCAGCATACTGCTTTATGTGCAGGGATCTCTTTAAGGGTGAGGGCAAAAAGATTTATCATATTTTAGATTTCATTTACGGAGAAAATATGGATGAGCAAGCCACAAAGAAGGGACCGACAATATCCGAAAGACAGCATAAAAGAAAATTGCTGAAAAATAGGATGCTAAATAATGTATGGGGTGAGAAAATGGATTTTAAAGAAGGAGAGGAATACAAACTGAAGCTTAGTGATGAGGTTACGGCAAAACTTGAGGACAGGCTGATACTGCTTAAGGAAATTGTGGAGGTTGTCAGGCATGCTGAAGAGAGCGGCAGGAAATTCATAAATCCTGAAAACGGCCACATTTTGAGTTCTTTAAGCCAGCACCATATTACTTACTGGGTAGAGTACAATACCGCAGATGAAGGTTACTTCATACACAATGCTTACAGTCACAGAATGGAAATTACGGAGGAGTAGGTATGAGCGCTGAATTTTATGATAGCAAAACAAAATGGAGATGCGGTAAATGCGGAGCTGAGCTTCAGGCAGGAAAAGTCAATTTGACATATCTGGAAGGAAATTTTGAAGTTGAGCTCCTTAAATGTCCCTCCTGCGGGATGGTGCTGATAACAGAAGATCTGGCTGTAGGGAAAATGCTGGAAGTTGAAAAATCATTGGAGGACAAATAGCAAGGAGTGAAAAAATGTCTGATTGTTCATGCACGAATATGTATGAAAACAAGGCGCTGAGGGAATCTCTTGGAGAAACACTGAGGCCGGGAGGATTCGGCCTGACAAAAAGGGCCCTTGGCTACACAAAATTAAAAAAGGGCTGTGCTGTGCTGGACATAGGATCTGGTCTTGGCGATACCGTTAATTTCCTCTGCAAGGAATACGACCTGGATGCAATCGGATTGGAACCTTCTGAAATACTCAGAGCCGAAGGGGCAAAAAAATACCCGGGAATACGGATTGTGGATGGAAAAGGCGAAAACATCCCGGCAAAAGACGGTTCCTTTGACGGGATTTTTGCGGAATGCACGCTTTCCCTTATGGATGATCTGGATTCAGTGCTCGCTGAATGCGGCCGGACACTTAAGAAAGGCGGATATTTTGCGGCTACGGATGTCTACGCCAGAAGGCCTGAACATCTGCCGGAGCTTCAGAAGTTCACATTCAAAAGCTGCCTTAGGGGCATGCTTGATCTGGAGGAATTAAAAGACAGACTAAAAGCGGCAGGACTTGAAATAATAATATGTGAGGACCAGACAGAATGTCTCAGGCAGCTTACTGTAAAACTGATATTTGAATATGGCAGTATGGGTGTTTTCTGGAATAAAATGTCAGGTTGCGGCAGCGATGCGGAGGAATTCAGGAATATGCTGTCAAAATGCAAGGCAGGTTATTTTCTGCTGGTCTGTGTTAAAGAATAGGAGGAATTGTTTATGGATATGGAAGTTTTCGATATATACAAATATGCATCAAGGGGTTACTGCTGTACACAGGTTCTTCTCCTGATGGTGCTGGATAAGGAAGGAAGGGAGAATTTCGACCTCATAAGGGCTGCAAACGGAATGTGCGCAGGTATGCAGTGCAAAGGTACCTGCGGCCTGCTTACAGGTGCAATCATGGTGTTCGGGCTCTACGCCGGACGCGGCATGGTACAGGAAGAAAAATGCCCTGAATTAAAAAGCATGACGGAGGATTTTACGGAATGGTTCAAGACGGAATTTTCCAGCACATTGTGCAGTGATCTTGTAAGGGAAGATATATTCACTGACCAGGGCGAAATATATCCTGTAAAATGCGGGGATATGATGCTCAAGGCTTACAAAAAAATGCAGGATATCCTTTTGGAATATGGCTATGAACTGGGGGACAGGCAATGGGAAATAACGGCATAGGCGTTGTATTGTATGAGACGGAGAGCCTGTGCCCTAAGTGCATGGCAAAAGTAAAAGCAATTGCTGTAAAGCGCGGAGGTAATGTTTACCTGGAGAAAAAGTGCGGGGAGCACGGCTTTTTCAGTACCGTAATCTGGCGTGGCAACCCGGATATCAAAAGCTGGAAAATAGACAAAATACCATCCGCTCCGCCGGGGTACAATTTTAAAGAAGATAAGGGATGCCCCTTTGACTGCGGACTGTGCGAAAGCCATAAACAGCACACCTGCACGATGCTGATGGAAGTAACCAAAAGATGTAACCTGAAATGCAACATATGCTTTGCGGACTCAGGCGGAATGAGCATGGATCCTGATATGGACCAGATTAAAAGATATTATGAAAGGGCCCTTGAGCAGGGCGGACCCTTCAATATCCAGCTTTCCGGCGGTGAACCGACGGTAAGGGATGATTTGCCTGAAATCGTAAGAATGGGTAAGGAATATGGTTTTGATTTTATCCAGGTGAACACAAACGGTTTGCGATTTGCTGAAGATGAAAAATATGTCAAGGCACTGAAGGATGCGGGCCTGAATTCGATATTCCTTCAATTTGACGGAGTGAATGATGAAATATACAAGAAATTAAGGGGCAGGGAGCTTTTTGGAATCAAGAAAAGGGCTATAGAAAACTGCCGGAAATACAGCATAGGAATAATCCTGGTACCGGTGATTTGTGAAGAAAACCTTAGCGATACCATGAGGATCATAAATTTTGCACTGGATAACATTGATATTGTAAGGGGGGTCCATTTCCAGCCAGTCAGTTATTTTGGAAGGTTCCCGGAAGAAATGGAGTACGGGAAAAGGATCACCCTGCCGGAAATCATGAAGAGCATCGAAGCAGGCTCCATGGGCATGATAAGCGTAAAAGACTTTGCACCTCCTTGCTGTGAACATTCCCTATGTTCCTTCCACGGCAACTTCATCTATGAAAACGGCGGGCTTAAGCCTATTGTAAAAAGAAGCTGCTGCTCCGGCGAGGAAACACTTAAGGCAGAAGCTGGAGCTGCAAAATCGAAGCAGTTTGTCAGGAACAATTGGGGCTCCAGAGAAGTCAGGATCAAGGATGAAGCACAGGACAGTATAACCAGGAGCTTTGACAAAATCCTCAACAGGATAAACAGCAGGTCTTTCAGCATTTCGGCCATGGCTTTCCAGGATGTCTGGAATGTAGACATAGAAAGGATAAAGCAATGCTGCATACATGTTATGAATGAAGAAGGTAATCTGATACCTTTTTGCGCATATAATATTACAGATATAAATTCGCATTACTTGTACAGGAGGCGTTAGTATGTCAATAAGCCCCCTTCATCCCTGGATCCACAACAAAATAGGAACCTCCACATTGGAGGAATACAGGCTCGGATGCATAAGGCGGACCATTGACTATGCTTCCAGTAATAGTCCCTTTTACAGGAAACATCTGGAAGGGATAAGCGGCGAGGATTTGAAGAGCATGGATGACATTGACAGGATACCTACCATGTCATCCGAAGAAATAGCCCTGAACCCGGCGTCTTTGGTTTGTGTGCCCCAGAGCGAAATAAGCAGGATCATCACTTTGAACACCTCGGGCACTACGGGGAATCCCAAAAGGATATATTTCACCAAGGAGGACCTGGAACTCACTGTCGATTTCTTTATGCATGGTATGAGTACCCTTGTGGATAATAAGGACAAAGTCCTTATCCTGATGCCTGGAGAGAAATTCGGGAGCGTTGGAAATGTCCTGAAGGAAGCCCTTGGAAGGGCAGGCGTTTTTAGCCAGGTCCATGGGGTTGTAAACGATGTGGACAAATGTTTAGATGATATTATAAAATATGATATCAACTGTGTTGTGGGCATCCCTGTCCAGGTTCAGGAGTTGTCTTATGAAGCGCAAAGAAAGGGATTGACTTCCATTGAAAAGGTGCTGCTCAGCGCAGATTACGTACCGGAACCCGTGGTACATAATATAGAAAGAAATTTCGGCTGCACCGTTTATTCCCATTACGGCATGACGGAAATGGGATTTGGAGGAGGGGTCGAGTGCTCGGCCTTTGAAGGCTACCATTTGCGGGAAAATGACCTGTACTTTGAGATACTTGATCCTGAAACAGGGGTTCCCCTTGAAGACGGGCTTTTAGGCGAAGTGGCATTCACAACCCTGAACAGAATGGGCATGCCGCTTATAAGATACAGAACAGGGGATATTTCCAGGTTTATAGCTGGCAATTGCGGCTGTGGATCGAACATGAGAAGGCTGGACAGGATAAGGGGCCGCAAGTCGGAATTTATCGAACTGGCGCCAGGCATATTCATTGGTCTTCCGGAACTCGACGAAGAAATATTCAAAGTCAGGGGCATACTGAACTACAAGGTCAAACTGTACAAAGGCAGCCTGGGCACTGCCATGAAAATCCTGCTTAAAACCACAGAGGATTTCAGGGGAGAACAGCAAATCCTGGAGAGGCTTATGGAGAATCTGAAAATAAGGACGGCGGCAGCCCAGGGATTATTGACCATACTTCCGGTGGAATATCTTGATTTCATGGAATGCTCCACGGGAATGATAAAAAGGAAGATAGAAATATTGGAGGCGGACACTCTATGACAGGTATCTATGGCAATATACGCGATATCCTGAATTCGGGATGCGCAGCAGTCATAATAACGGTTCTGGATAAACAAGGATCATCTTCAATGGACGCTGGCACAAAAATGATAGTAAGAGATGATTTCTCAACCATAGGCAGCATTGGCGGGGGACTTTTGGAAGCCATCGCCATTAGATTGGCGGCGAAAACCTTTGAAAACAAGTCTTTTCTGATTGAAAGGCGTGGCCCTTTACTTTCGGCTGAATATATAGACAGGTTTGACCCTGATGCCATTGACTATTTTGGGAAATTGGCAGAATATATAAATGAGAAACAGGGCTTTGTTTCTGTAACACGGTTCAGGAATAGCGGCGAAATAATCCGGGAATTTTTATTGGAAGAGGATTTCCCCGGCTTTATGGTGAATGAGGATCAGGATGAATTAGCCGTATACTGTCCCATTTATAACCGGGACAGCGTATATATTTTCGGAGCGGGCTATATAGGACAAAAGCTGTCGAAGCTCACAAACATGCTGGGGTTTCATACGGTGGTGCTGGATAACAGGCATGAATTTGCAAATTCTGATAGGATCCCGGATGCGGACCACCTCATAGTGCTGGAATCCTTCAGGAATATTGGCAAGCAAATATGCATCGACAAGAACAGCTATATAATCGTAGCCACCAGAGGGCATGCGGCAGATACTGAAATTCTTGCGGAAGTCCTCAGGTCTGAGGCAAAGTATATAGGAATGCTTGGCAGCAGGAAAAAAAGGGATGATGCTTTCAGGGAACTCATGCAAAAAGGATTGAAGACAAGCGATCTCAGGAGAATACACTCGCCCATAGGGCTTAATATAAATGCTGTTACGCCGGAAGACATTACTGTAAGTATTGCGGCGGAACTTGTTATGGTAAGGAGAAGCAGCAATGGATAATAATGTGTCATCAATAATACTGGCGGCAGGGCTTTCGTCAAGGATGGGCGAATTGAAAGCGCTCCTGGATATAGGAGGCAAAAAGGCGATTTTGCGCCTCGTTGACGAAAACATAAAGGCCGGCATCAGTGACATAGTAGTGGTGCTCGGCTACAGGGAGAAGGACATATCGAATTGCCTCAGGAACAGGAATGTGAAGTGTGTGGTCAATGAAGATTACTTATTCGGCATGTATTCATCCATACAGAAGGGCGTTTCGGAAATAAGCAGGGATGCGAAGGGATTCATGATCATGCCTGTGGACATACCTCTGATCAAAGCCAGCACAATAAGGGAAATCGCAGATTTTTTCATGGAAAAAGACTGCGATATTGTCATACCTTATTTTAACGATATCACAGGACATCCGCCGGTGCTTTCAGTGAAATGTGCCTTTAAAATACTTAGCAGCCAGCCTGAAAACGGACTCAGGGACATAATGATGTCAGATGAATGGTCCAAATGCAGGTTTGACACCGTAGATGAAGGGACGCTGTATGAGATGGACAATAAGGAACAGTACCGCCAGCTTCTGGAGTATTACAGCAGATCATATGCGCCCAACAAGGGCGAATGCCTCCAGATATACAAGAGGTGCGGAACAGAGGAGCACATAATCCGCCATATGGAGGCTGTTGCGGAGCTGGCCTGCAGCATAGGGGAAAAGCTCTCGGAATTGGGTGAGAAAATCGACATGGACCTCCTTCGCGCAGCTGCCCTCCTGCACGATATAAAGAGGGCAGAGGAAGATCATCCGCAAAAGGCCCATGATTTTCTAGAGAGCCTTGGATATGGCAAAGTGGCGGATATCATTCTGGAGCACATGGATATGCAGGGAATCTCGGGGAAATCGGTGACCGAAAAAGAGATACTGTATCTTGCCGATAAAATGGTGAAGGAAGACGAATTTGTGGGTATCAACGGCAGATTCAGGAAAATGCTGGAGCACCCGGACAAACTGGTCAGGGACAAGGTTGAGGCAAGATATATCGATTCACTGAAGATCATGAGCAAGATTGAGAATCTCATGCCTGCAAGGCATATATATCTGATGAGGCATGCGGCTGTATCAAAAGGAAAGGAAAAAACCTTCATCGGGTCTACGGACCTTGAGTTAAGCGATGAAGGGATAGCGCAAGCGGTAGCTGCTTCAAAAAGCCTGTACGGAAAATCCATACGGCAAATTTACTGCAGCGGTTTAAAAAGAGCCGTGGGGACAGCAGAAATTATCGCAGAGAAGTGCGGAGTAGATGAGGTAATCAAAGTGGAGGGCCTGAATGAAATATCCTTGGGGGAATGGGAAGGAAAAAGCTTTAAGGAAATCAAGGAAAAATATCCTGAAGAATTCATGAAAAGGGGAGAAGATATCTTCGAATATAAAACCCCGAAAGGCGAGAGCTTTCATGAGCTTCAGGAAAGGGCCTTCAAAGCTTTCGAAAACATTGTGGAAAATACGAAAGGGGATATCCTGATTGTTGCACATTCTGGTGTCAATAAAACAATCATCGCAAAGATGCTTGGATTGAACCTGCAGGACTGTTTCAATATGAAACAAGAATATTGCTATATAAATAAAATCAAATGCAAAAGCTCTTTTTGTTGCAAACGATATCAGTTAGACGTATAATGATGATACAGTGCAAGAGGATGACATATTGAAAATTTAATTTGACAGATAAGGGATGTGTTATATTTGTACAATTCTATTAAAAAATATGATTTTGATGCCTCACACAAACGTTGTGCTGAAAGCTGCTTAAGCAGGGATCAGGTATACAGTAATAAGATAATAGGAAGAGACGAGCTTCAGAAGAAATATGTAAAAAACAGGGATCTGATACTGACGGCGGCCCCTTTTATGGAACAACTTTGCAACTTCGTTAAGGGGTCCGGATTTTTCGCGCTGCTTGTGGATGAAGAAGGCTGCGTATTGAATGCTGTGGGAGATGACAATATCCTGAAGGAAGCCTTTGCCATGAAAATGATACCAGGCGCTTATATGGATGAAGGCCACATGGGGACAAATGCCATGAGTATAGCCATCACCCAGACAGAACCTATCCAGATCAAAGGGTCCGAGCATTATGTGTATGCTTATCAGAGATGGACATGCTCAGCGGCCAGTATAAAAAACAGCGACGGCAAAATAATCGGAGCTCTTGACCTGACAGGATATAAGGAGGGAGTGCATCTTCACACTTTGGGTATGGTGGTTGCCGCATCAAACGCCATCGAGCAGATGATGAACGCAAGGAAGAGCAACAGGAACCTTACCTTTACCAAGAAGCATATGGAAACGGTCCTGAACTCCATCCCTACAGGTATAATCTCCTGTGATATAAACGGAAAGATAAAATCGATCAACAACAAGGCCAACGAAATGTTCGGCTTCAACGAGTTTGAAATCAGGAACATGGGAATGGTATCCCTCATAGATACCTGGCACCTCATAAAGGAATCCTTATATAACGGCAAAAACATACAATCCGAGGCAGTTTATATAAATACAGCAAGGTGCAAAGCGCAATACAGCCTCAGCGCATACCCGATGTACAATTCCAATGAAGACATAATAGAGATAGTGCTGGTGCTTGAGGAATTGAGAAGGATGAGGAAGCTGGCGGGGAAAATAATGTCAGGTCAGGCTTACTATACTTTTGACAAGCTCATTACCGTAAATGAGAACTTCCTTAAGGTTGTGGCTTGTGCGAAGAAAATCGCGGACAGCAAATCTACGGTGCTTATTATGGGTGAAAGCGGAACAGGCAAGGAGCTCTTTGCCCAGTCGATACACAATTACAGCAGCAGGGTGGACGAGCCTTTCATAGCTGTAAACTGCGGTGCTATTCCAAGGGAGCTTATTGAATCGGAACTTTTCGGTTACGAGGAAGGAGCTTTCACCGGAGCGAAAAAAGGAGGCTATTCAGGCAAGTTTGAGATGGCGGACGAAGGCACCATATTTTTGGATGAAATTGGTGAGATGCCACTCGATATGCAGACAAAACTCCTTAGAGTCATTGAGGAAGGAACAATATCAAGAATCGGAGGAGCAAGGTCTGTAAATGTTAATTGCAGGATCATAGCAGCCACAAACAGGGACCTTCTTGAGGAAGTTAAAAAAGGCAATTTCAGAAAGGACCTCTACTACAGGCTCAACGTGGTTCCTTTATACCTGATGCCGCTTAGGGAGCGACGTGACGACATAATCCCATTGGTAAAATATCTGATGAAGAATATATCCCTAAGACTTGGCAAGCCTGAAGTGGAGATACCGGATGAATATATGAAGTATCTTACTGCTTATGACTGGCCGGGAAATGTCAGGGAACTGGAGAATGTGCTTGAGCTGATGATCAATACTGAGACAATGCCGGGCAACATCATCAACAACAGCTACTCCTCAAAGGATGAGTTCGTAACAATAAATGATGAATGCTACAGGCTGGATTTCCTGGAGAAGCTGCATATAGTTAAAGTACTAAGCAAGTTCAATAATAATATCACCCTGGCATCTAAAGCTCTTGGAGTAAGCCGCTGCACACTATACAGAAAAATGAAGGAGTATTCCATAGCATAGATGCGAAAGTAAATCTGGTATCTGAAATAATGGGTACCGGATTTGTTTTTTTTGTTTTACAAGATTATATTTATATAATTTCGTAAGAAATTAATGACCGGTTAATGATAAATTAGATATAATAATTAAAAATCTAAAACTGGATCCGGAGGAATGAATATGAGAAGCGATAGTGTAAAAAGCGGCGCAAAGGGCGCACCTTCAAGAGCACTGATGTACGGAATGGGTTACACAAAGGAAGAGATAGAAAGACCGCTTATCGGCATAGTAAATGCGCAGAATGAAGTGATTGCAGGGCATTTGCACCTGGATGAAATTGCTGAGGCTGCAAAGGCAGGCGTAAGGATGGCAGGCGGCACGCCAATGGAATTCCCTTCCATAGGAGTCTGTGACGGCATAGCCATGGGGCATATAGGCATGAAATATTCACTGGCAAGCAGGGAACTCATTGCCGACTCCATTGAAACCATGGCCATGGCCCACGGTTTCGACGGCCTGGTGCTCATACCGAATTGCGACAAGATAGTCCCTGGCATGATAATGGCTGCAGCCAGGCTCAACATACCAGCGGTTGTGGTTAGCGGAGGCCCCATGAAGGCAGGGAAGCATAAAGGCTGCGATGCGGATTTTACAAGCATAATTGAAGGCGTTGGAGCGTTCAACGATGGAAAAATGAATGCAGAAGAGCTGGAAGACCTTGCGGAAAAGGCTTGTCCCGGCTGCGGCTCCTGTTCTGGGCTTTTCACGGCAAACAGCATGAACTGCCTCACGGAAGTTCTTGGTATGGGGCTGCCTTATAACGGGACTGCAGCGGCACATTCCGGTGAAAGGAAGCAAATGGCCAAATATGCCGGAATGAGGGTCATGGAGCTGCTGGAAAAGGATATAAAACCACTGGACATTCTGACTACCGGCGCATTCAAAAATGCCATAACTGTAGATATGGCCATGGCGGGATCCACAAACACGGTTCTGCACCTGCCTGCTATAGCCAACGAGGCAGGGATAAAGCTTGACCTGGAACTGTTCGATGAAATCAGTTCGAAGACACCATGCCTTGCAAAGCTTAGTCCAAGCGGAAAGCACCATATGGAAGACCTGCACCTGGCCGGCGGTATTCCCGCAATGATGAAGGAACTTGCCAGGAAAGGGCTCATCGATGAAAATGCCATGACGGTAACATGCAAAACCGTAGGCGAAAATATAAAGGATAAAGAAATTTGCGATCACAATGTGATCCATTTAATCGAAGAAGCATATAGCAAAAAGGGCGGACTTGCCATATTAAGGGGAAATCTTGCGCTGGACGGTGCTGTTGTAAAGGAATCCGCTGTGTCTCCTGAAATGCTTGAGCATAAAGGTCCTGCAAGGGTATTCGATTCTGAGGAAGATGCAGTAGATGCCATTTTTAAAGGAAGGATAGTCAAAGGGGACGTGGTGGTCATAAGATATGAGGGGCCAAAAGGCGGACCGGGCATGAGGGAAATGCTTTCCCCTACATCGGCCATCGCAGGGATGGGGCTTGACAGGGATGTTGCTCTTTTGACGGATGGAAGGTTTTCCGGAGCTACAAGAGGAGCGGCTATAGGCCATATTTCCCCTGAGGCCATGGAAGGCGGCCTGATAGGGTTGGTTAAAGAGGGCGACATCATAACCATCAACATACCTAAGAAAAAGCTTGAGCTCATTGTAGATTCTGAAGAAATCGAAAACAGAAGAAAAAGCTACGTAAAGCCGGAACCAAAAATAACAAAGGGATATTTGGGCAGATATGCGAAATTAGTCACTTCAGCAAACACCGGAGCTGTGTTAAAATAATATCGAGTATATTATTGAGGCTGGTGATAGTATGGAAAGATGCGACATACAAAAATTCGAATGGGGAGAGGTCCAGTGGCTCCATGAGCCTGACGACGTAACCCAAAGGCTCAGTGCAGGGCTTGTGAAGTTTTATCCTGGCAAAAACCAGGGCAGGCATGTGCATTTTGGAGAAGAGCAGATACTGTACATCATAAGCGGCAGGGGCATCCAAAGGCTTAACGGCAAGGAAGAGGAAATACAGAGCGGCATGCTTATCCATTGCCCGCCCTATTCGGAGCATGAGGTAATGAATACGGGGGACGATGAACTGGTTTTGCTGATCAGCTATACACCTTCAAAACACCTCGACCGGCAGAAAAGGGATGCTGTTGTAAGTGGCAGGCACATACTGGAGTTCGTCATGCCCGGTGTTCTGGAAGATATCCAGAAGGAGGTTTCCGATATATTAAAGCTTTCCGTGGTGGTACTCGACCAAAAATCCAGGCCCGTAATAGAGACGTCAAACCTGAACAGATTTTGCGTTTTATACAGGGAGAAGGGTCTGTGCAGGGAAACAGGGCTTTCAAATAAACCTGATAACAATGAGATGATATCGGTGCAGGCCGTTGACTGCTGTGAAGGCATTATGGCAATGTCAGTACCGATACAGCTGTATGGCGAGATTGTGGGATACCTTAAGTGCGGACACTTCAGAATAAACAGGAATGAAGACTTTGAGAAAAACCTGGATGCTGAGCTTAAAGAGGCTTTGACTGAAATACCAATGATTCCCAAAAGCAGGCTCTATTCACTTCAGGAGAGCCTCGAAGTGGTTTCCGGGCTTGTATCGGATATTATAATGACGAGCATCAATGAAAGCAGGTTAAATGAAAAAAAGGTGCGGTCAAAGATAACTTCAGGACTTAAAAGCAGCAATATAAATGTTGGAAATATCTTCATTGACAGGGAGGCTGAATATCCCCTTGACATTGAGGAGCAGCTGAAAGCTTCTATCAGAAAATAGACCACG
>Ga0209373_10002271_pt1 | contig 19683 bp, 18 predicted proteins | sample Higcelweek5metaG_FD_187173 | JGI IMG/M metagenome (GOLD analysis project Ga0209373, IMG submission 187173) | Freshwater pond sediment microbial communities from the University of Edinburgh, under environmental carbon perturbations - High... | ecosystem: Environmental > Aquatic > Freshwater >... | reverse complement strand
AGCAGGAGCTGGCGCAGTCCGCGCAGTCCGCTGCGGACAAGTCGCAGGCCGCCATGGACAAGGCTCTGGGCGCCATGGACAAGGCCCTGGGCGCCATGGACAAGGCGCAGAGCGCTTCCGACAAGGCCGACGCCTTGACCCCGCGCGTGGAGAGCGCCGAGATGACCGTGCGCGGCGCCGGGGCGCGCTTGGCCCAGATGGAGAACCGCCAGTCCCAGCTCGACCGCGAGGTCTTTGCCGAGATCACCCGGGCCGTCCCCCGCGAGGCCGCCAAGGTCATCCGCGAGGAGATCGCCCACCTCGCAGCGTCCATGCGCGAAGAATAAGCGCAATCGCATCCGCCATGCAAAAGGCCGCCCCCGTTTGGGAGCGGCCTTTTTTTGCGCCCGCCAGCGCCCGCCAGGGCGTTTCTAGAGGGTCCTCGCCGGAACCAGCACGGACACGGGCTCCACGATGTTGAAAGAGTTCTTGGACTCGATGAGGCGGTAGATGCTGGTCTCGTTCAGCTCCGCGTCCTTGGCCAGAAGCAGCATGCCGTCCACGGTCACAATGTCCTCCTCAAGAATCATGTTCTCCTTGAGCTCGCGCATGTTCACGCGGCGGCGCACGTAGCCGGAGTCCACGGGGATGGTGCTCTCAAAGGCCTTGAGCACCGCCGGGTCGTACACGCCCTTGACCCCGAACATCTGCACGAAGATGCTGGCGGCGGGCAGGCCCCGGTTGGCGAACATGTCGTAGTCCAGCACGACTTTGAGAATCCGCGCGCCAAAGGGCGGTTCCTCGTCGAAGCGGGCGTGCTGCGTTTTGATGATCTCCGACACCAGCTCCATGCGCGGAATGTGCGCCAGAAGCCCGGCGCCGATGGTCGGGTGGCTCTCGAAAAGCCTGCGCTCGTCCGGGGCCAGCTCCTTGCCGGCGCGGATCTTCTCCATGATGGCCCGCGGCAGGGAGACGCAGCCGATGTGCGAGAGCATGGCGGCCATGTCCACCTCGAAGAACTGCGGAATGAGCACGGCCTGCGATAGGCGGCGCACCAGGCCCTGAATGCGCAGGGAACGGCCGAAGGCCGCCGGGTTGGCCAGGCTCAACACATTGCACAAGGCCTGCACGGAGCCGTGCATGGTCTCTTCGATGAAGCTTTGCTCGGCGGTGAGCAGCTTGTGCTGGGCAAGCCCGGCCTCGATGTTGCGCGCCAGCGTCTCCAGGGCGACAGGCTTGGTCACGCAGCGGAAGGCCCTGCCGTCCATGATGGCGTTCACGGCCATGTCCGTGTCGGCGTGGGGCGTGGTGAGAATGCCGACCGTGTGCGGATGCGCGGTGCGGATGATGTCCAGCAGCGCCGGGCCGTCCTTCTTCGGCAGCTTGAAGTCGGTGAGGACCACGGCAAAGGGTCCGCTCGCGCGCACGGCCTTGAGCGCCTCCTCAATGCCCACCGCGCAAGTCAGGTCGAAGCGCTTGGCCAGCTGTTCGCGCATGGAGCCGAGGGGGTTTGCCGCGCCTTCGACCATAAGAATTTTTTGAGCCATCGAATCTCCCGTCGCATTCCAGTCTGGCCCGTGCTGGCCGAGGTGCAGAAATACATCTCCCCGTTGCGCTCCGCAACTGCGCAGGCGGCCCTGTCGTCAGCGGTCCAATCTCCGGATGCGCCGCACTCGACGAAGTGGGGGGGCGCGTGCTATTGGTCGCGTACCAAACAAAGGGGGAGGGGCCTTGCCGGTTTCTTCTCCTTTCCCGCCCGGGGTCCACCGCGTGGTGCGGTCACGGCCATTTCCCACCGGGCGGGTTTTCCGGTTGCACAACCGGGCCCGGCAGGCCTGGATTTCGGGAGAACGGCATGGATTCGCTGGAGAAGCAGGCCCTGCAGGTGGCCAAGGAAATAGTGGTCAAGTTTATTGAGGTGGGCCGCATTTCCCCGGCCAATTTCTCCGAGCATTTTGCGGAAATCTACGGCGAGATCCTCAGCACCGTGTCTGGCGGGGCCGTGTGCGATCCTGGCGCCGCGCCAAAAAGCGCCGGCGCCGCCCCAAAGAAAAAGGATAAAGGCGATTAGTCTCATGCAGCGTCCGCCCTCCCCGGAGCAGAGCCAGCGCGATCAGATGCACGGCCGTCAGGTGGCGGCCATGTTCGGCCGCATCGCCCGCTGGTACGATTTTCTCAACCACACGCTGAGCCTCGGCCTGGACATCTACTGGCGCTGGCGGCTGGCCCGCGTAGCCCTGCCGAAGCCCGGCGGGGTGGTGCTCGACCTCGCCGCTGGCACCCTCGACGTTTCTCTGGCTTTGATCCGCCAGTACCCGGACATCCGCGTGGCCGCGGTGGACTACACGCTGCCCATGCTGGTGCGCGGCAAGCTCAAGCTTGAGGGCGGGCCGGAAGAGCGCATCCTGCCGGCCCAGGGCGACGGCCGCAAACTGCCCCTGGCCGACGAGTCCGTGGACGCGGCCACCATCGCCTTCGGCATCCGCAACATCCGCCCGCGCATGGCAGCGCACCAGGAAGTGCTGCGCTGCCTCAAGCCCGGCGGCCGGTTCTGCATTCTGGAGTTCGGCACAGGCAGGCGCAAGGTCTGGGGCGGACTGTATAATTTTTATCTCAATTCCGTGCTGCCGGGCTTTGGACGGCTCATCTCCGGCGACCGGGCAGCCTACCGCTACCTGGCGGAGACGATCCGCGAGTTCCCGGATGAACGCCAGCTTTCGCAGGAGCTTATGGACGCCGGATATGCGCGCGTGTTTCACGTTGCCATGCTCTCGGGCATCGTGTACCTGCATGTGGCGGAAAAGGCGGGCGAAGTGCGCTCCGATGCTGAGGCTTCCGATGGCGGCAAAGCCGAGGCTCCGGGCGCAGGAAAGTGCCCTGCTGACGGCGCGGCGCAGGCCGAAACGGCCGGTCAGGACACGCTTCTGCGCTGCTTCACGCCGCAAGATCCGGGCAAGGGCCCTGACGACGAAGGCGACGAGTAGGCGCGGCCCGCGTGGTGAAATGAATTTTTGGCGAGCTAGAACGACCGGCCCAAAGCCACCAGCAGAACGCCCAGAATGATGGACGTGAGGCCCAGAATGCGCAGCGCGCGGGGCGGGCGGCTGGCCAGAGTGAGCAGGATGCCGGGCATCCTCTCGGCCAGGATGAAATAGGGCAGGCCTTCCAGCAGGAAGGCTAGGCCGAGGGCCATAAAGAAGAGCGACCAATCGAGGTTCATGCGCTCCTTCTATCCGGGCGGGCACGGGTTGTCCACCGGGCGGGGAGCGGGCTCTTCATGAGGAAGGTAAACGCATGGGTTTGATCACCAGCCTTGAGGATCTGAAAGCCGGACGCGCCAGCGTGGCCGTGGTCGGCCTGGGCTATGTGGGTTTGCCGCTGGCCGTGGCCTTGTCGCGGCATTTTCCCGTCATCGGCTTCGATATTTCGCAGAAGCGCGTGGACGAGCTGGAAAAGGGCGGCGACCGCACCGGCGAAGTGCTGCCGGAGAATCTTAAGAGCGCCAAGGTCTCCTACACCTGCGACCCCAAGCGCCTGAAAGAGGCCGCCGTCATCATCGTGGCCGTACCCACGCCCATCGACGCGCACAGAAGCCCGGACCTGCGCCCCGTTGTGGGCGCCACGCGCACCGTTGGCGCCAACCTCGCCCCCGGCGCCGTGGTGGTCTACGAGTCCACCGTATACCCCGGCCTGACGGAGGAAGTCTGCGTGCCCCTGCTGGAAGAGCAGTCCGGCCTCAAGTGCGGCGAGGGCTTTTTCGTGGGCTACTCGCCGGAGCGCATCAACCCCGGCGACCGGGCGCACACGCTCGAAACCATCGTCAAGGTCGTGGCCGGGCAGGACAAGCCCACGGCGGACCTGCTGGCGGGCGTGTACGGATCCGTGGTCAAGGCGGGCATCTTCCGCGCCTCGTGCATCAAGGTGGCCGAGGCCGCCAAGGTCATCGAGAACACCCAGCGCGACCTCAACATCGCACTGATGAACGAGCTGGCCGTGATCTTCGAGCGCATGGGCATCGATACCCTGGAAGTGCTGGAGGCCGCGGGCACCAAATGGAACTTTCTGCCCTTCCGCCCGGGGCTGGTGGGCGGCCACTGCATCGGCGTCGATCCCTACTACCTGACGTTCAAGGCCCAGGCCCTGGGCTTCTCGCCGCAGGTCATCCTGGCGGGCCGGTCCATCAACGACGGCATGGGCAAGTTCATCGCCGAAACCTGCGTGAAGAAGCTCATCGCGGGCGATGTGAAGGTGAAGGGCGCGCGCGTGGGCGTGCTGGGCTTCACCTTCAAGGAGAACGTGCCGGACCTGCGCAACACCAAGGTCATCGACGTGCTGCGCGAGCTTTCCGAGTACGGCATCGACGTGCTGGTGCACGACCCCATGGCCGACCCGGCCGAGGCCCGGCACGAGTACGGCATTGATCTTTCGGACCTCTCCGCCCTGCGCGGGCTCGACGCGGTCATTCTGGCCGTGGCGCACGAGCAGTACGCGGGCATCGGCCTTTCCGAACTGCGCGGCTGGTTCCGCGACCCCTCCGCGCCGCTTTTGCTGGACGTGAAGGGGCGCTTTGATCCCGCCGAGGCCGAGGCCGAGGGCTTCACGCTCTGGCGGTTGTAGCGCCATGCCGCTTCTGGTCGTCGCCGCCACCGCGCTGGAGCTTTCCGCCGCCCTGGATGTGAAGGTCGACGGCCCGCAGGGCGCTGTTGTGGAGCTTTCCGCCCATGGCCGCCTTGTCCTGGCCCTGGTCACGGGCATTGGGGTGGTGAACGCCGCCCTGGAGCTTGGGCGGGCGCTTTCCCGGCCGGATGTGACCGGAGTGGTGGATGTGGGCGTGGCGGGCAGCTTTGATCTCGGCGCGCACCCCGTGGGCGCTGTGCGGCTGGTGGACCGGGAATGCTGGCCTGAATACGGCCTGCTGACCACGGGCGCCCCGGCGGCGGACGCGCAGGGACTGGGCTTCGCCTTGAACGGCGTGCCGAGGACGGCGGGCGATGCGGTTTTTGACCGCCTGGCCTGGAACGGACCAGCGGAACTTTTGGCCATGGGCCTGATGGCGCAGGGGTGGACCCCGGCGCTCAGCATCACGGTAAGCGGCGTCACTGCGGACGCGGCGCGGGCAAGCCTGCTCCGGCGGCATTTCGGGCCGTGCCTGGAGAACATGGAAGGCTTCGCCGCGGCCTACGGGGCCAAGCGGGCCGGGCTGCCCTTTGCGGAGCTGCGCGCGGTGTCGAACCCTGTCGGCTCCAGGCCGCCCGAGGGCTGGGATTTGCCGGGCGCTCTCGCTGCGCTGGGCCAGGCCGCGGGGCGGCTCCTTGCGCCGTAGTCCAGGATGAAACCTTCAACTAGCGGATGCGGAAACGGCATGAACGAACTGCGCGCTTATTTCGCCGGGGAGATTCCCGGCATCAACGCCTTCCTCGCGGCGGAGGCGGACAAGTTCGACGGCCTTGTGCGCGAGGTGGCCCGTCACGTGCTGCTTTCCGGCGGCAAACGCATCCGCCCCATGTTGACCATTCTTTTCGCCCGCGCCCTGAAACATGGGCAGGACAACATGCTGGCCATCGCCTGCGCCATCGAGATGCTGCACACGGCCACGCTGCTGCACGACGACGTGCTGGATCAGGCGGAGACGCGCCGGGGCAAGACCTCGGCCCACGTGAGCTTCGGCGTCACCGAGACCATCCTCGCGGGCGACGTGCTGCTCGCCCTGGCCAACAAGCTCGGCGCGGATTACGACCTCCCGCGCCTCAACTCGCTTCTGGCGCGGGGCATCATGGCCACGGCCGAGGGCGAGATTCTTGAACTGGCGCACACCGCCAGGCCGACTGTGGACCGCGGCACCTATCTCGACATCGTCATCGGCAAAACGGCCCGGCTTATTGAAACCGCCTGCCGTTGCGGCGCGGCGCTGGCCACCAGCGAGCGCCGCCTCGAGGACATGGCCGGAGCCTACGGGCTCAATCTCGGCATCGCCTTCCAGCTGGTGGACGATGCGCTGGACTACACCATTTCCGAAAGCGAAATGGGCAAGCCCGCCGGCGGCGACCTGCGCGAAGGAAAAATGACCCTGCCGCTCATCCTGTTCCTGGAATCCCTGCCGGAGGCCGAGGCGGCAGAATTGCTGGCAAAGCTTAGGGACAAGCGGTTGACGGAGGAGGAGGCCGGGCGCATAGTCGCTACGGTTCGCGAGAAAGGCTTGGCCGAGAAAACGCGTGAGGCGGCAAAGGCTTACGTCGCCTTGGCTCTGCGCGAGCTTGAGTCCTTGCCGGATTCGCCGGAGCGGACGGTGCTGGTGCAGGCCGCGGAGTATGTTCTCACCAGACGCAAGTGACCGGGGGGCCGATGGCCGAGAATCTGCTGCTTAACTCTCCGCATCTGCTTCAAAAAATTTCGCTGTCGCCGGTGATGCTTCGCCTCATGCAGGAGGCGCTCAAACCGGAGCCGGACTTTTCGGTCATGGCCGAAACCATCCGCATGGACCCGGCCCTGGCCACCACCGTCTTGAATCTTGTGAACTCCGCCTTCTATGGCTTGCCCCAGCGCGTGACGGACCTGAACCGCGCCGCGCTGGTGCTTGGCAGCCGCGAAATCCTCAAAATGGCCGTTTCCATGACCCTGCACAAGGATTTGGAGCACGGCTTCCCCGACTGCCACTACGACTTCTACCCCGACTGGCGGCTCATCGTCTGGTCGTCCATCGCCGCGGAGCTTCTGGCCGCGCGGCTTTGCCCGGAGCAGACCGACCAAGCCTACATGTGCTGCCTGCTCAAGGACGTGTCGCTGCTGTTCTTGCGCTGCGCCGCCAAGGATCTTTTGCCCGAGCCGGACCGGCGCGACCGCATCACCGTGCTGGGCAAGGGGCAGCTCGCGCAGGAGGTCGAGGTTTGGGGGATGCACCACGCCGCGCTTTCGCAAATGCTGTTGCTGCGCTGGGGCATTCCGCTTGAGATGTGCGAAAGCATCCGCTTGCACCACGATCTGGACGGCCTGCCGGGCCATGCGCCCCTGACCCAGGCCGTCATTCTGGCCACGCAGTGGTCGGAGATGGAGCTTGGCCACGCCGGAGGCCCCTTCAGCGTTGTGCAGTTCGAGGGCATGCTGCGCGGCATCCTGGGCATGAGCGAGCGCGAGGTGGACACGCTGCGCGGCGAGTGCCTGACGCGGTTCCGCTCCATGCTGCAGTCCCTCGGCATAGGCGAGGGCGACGAAAACCGGCCCTATTACCGCCATTCCGTCAAGGCCATGCAGGGGTACTGCTTTCTCAGCATGGACCTTTTGACAGCCGAGGGCGGGCTCGCCTCCGTGGCGCAGGTTCTGGGCAAGCACATCCGGCTCAACTGGGACATCAGGAACTGGGACGTCGCGCTCAAGTCGCCCCACCGCGACCTGTACCGGCTGTATCACCTGACGCCCGAAGGCAAGCTTGAGCGCGCGGAAGACCGTTACACCCTCCGCAAGATTCCCTGGCGCATCAAGACGCCGGGATTTGAGATCAGTTCCGCCGGGCAGCACCTGGGCGAGCTGCGCGTGGGCGAGGCCAACCTGCCGGGCATCGAGCTGGACAACTTGCGCCTGTACCTGCGCTTCTTCGGCCAGGGATTCGAGCACTACTGCGCACGGCAGGCCGTGCTGGAGGAAAAGGCCCTGGCCTTTGACCGGATTCCCATCGGCGTGGCCCGGCTGGATTTCTCCGGGCATGTCATGGAATCCAACAGCAAGCTCGCCGAGTTCTTGAACTTGGAAGCCCCGGCCAAGGGACGGCTTTTTGCCGAGCTTTTGCCAAAGCGCCTGCCACAGGAGACCATTGCCGAGTTCACCAATTTTTTGGCCAACCCCGCGCGCGCGCAGTTCGGCAAGATCGATTATTTCTTGGGCAAGGACGCCAGCGGAGCCAGCTTTGACGGCGCGCTGTACCTTTCCGCCCATCGCATGGAAGATGTGCATGGCCGGAGCATTCTGACGCTCATCGAGGATCTGCGCGAGCTTTCCGAGGTCGAGGTGCAGACCCTGCGCCGCAAGAACTTTCTGGAGCGGCTCGTCGGCTCCATGCACGAGCTTGTGCTCACCGTGGGCGAAAACAGCGTCATTGATTTCTGCTCCAGGCCAGATCTGGACCTTGCGGGCCGCCCCTTCTTCACGGTCTTCCAGCCTGCGGAGTGCTGCGTGGACAGCTGGAGCCCCTGCCTGCTGACTGCGGAGTGCCCGGGCCATGTGGAGGCTGTGCTGCACCCGGATGGCGGAGAGGAGCTGTCCTTTGAGCTTTCCTTTGCGCCGTTGGGCGGACCGGCCAGCATCGGGTCGAACGGGGATGCCCTGAGCCGGGAGTGCCTGGTGGTGGGGCGCGACCTGACGCACATCCGCCGTTTGGAGGCCAAGCTCAAGGTGCGGGCTATGCTCGACGGCTTGACTGGGCTCTATAACCATTACCAGTTCCACACCACGCTTGAGCGCGAGGTGAGCCGCAGCCGCCGCACCGGGCGCGGCATGGGCTTGGTGTTTTGCGACATGGACAAATTCAAGAGCGTCAATGACGCCCACGGGCACCTCGCGGGCGATCAGGTGCTCAAGCGCATGGGGGCCTTGCTGCAGCGTGTGGTGCGCCAGGGCATGGATTTCCCCTGCCGCTACGGTGGGGACGAGTTCGCGATCATCGTCACCGAGGTGGACGAGGCGCACCTGAATTCCATCGGGAAGCGCGTTTTGGATGACGTGCGCGAACAGTTTGGCGGGGTTGTAAGCGTGAGCGTGGGCGTGACCATGCTGCGCGCGGACGACACTCCCCAGGGTTTGCTTGGCCGGGTGGACAATCTGGCTTACAAAGCCAAGGCAGCCGGGGGCGACTCCCTGGCGGCCGGGTAAGCCCTGTTTGCGCCGAGACACGCTAGAAACGGCCGGAACCCCGGCTTTTTAAGGAGAGTTTCCTATGCTTTTGCGCTTTGAATTGGGGCTTAAGCCTCAGGTGCGCGATGTGGTTGGCGAGCGCGTGGCCCGCAAGATCAAGAGCGAGCTGGGCCTCGCCCTGGCCGGGGTGAGCATCGTCCGCGTGTACACCGTGGAGGGCATCGACGCCGCGCAGGCCCAAGCTGTGCTGGACGCGGGAGCCTTGCACGATCCCGTGCTGCACGTAGCCTCCCTTGCACCGGCGGCGAAGAATTTTGATTGGGTTCTTGAGGTCGGCTTTCGCCCCGGCGTGACCGACAACGAGGCCAAGACCGCGCGGGAGACTATCCTGCTTGTGCTGGGGCTCGACACCAAGGCCGCCAAGGACGTCAGCGTCTACACCAGCATGCAGTACCTGCTGTGCGCCGCGCCGGGGCAGAACCTGGACGAGAAGACCGTGCTGCACATCGCCCGCGACCTGCTGGCCAACGAGCTCATCCAGCGTTTCGAGTTCAAGTCCGCCGCGGATTGGGCCAAGGAGCCCGGCTTCGCGCCCAAGGCCGCGCGCGTCACCGGCCAGGCCAGCGACGCCGTGGCCGTGATTCCCCTCACCACCATGACCGACGCGGAGCTTGCCGCCTTCAGCCGCGCCAACACCCTGGCGCTCTCCCTGGGCGAGATGAAGACCATCGTCGGGCATTTCAAGGATCCCGCAGTGCGCGCCGCCCGCAAGGCGGCCGGACTGCCGCCGGAACTGGTGGAGAATCCCACCGACGCCGAGGTCGAGGTGCTGGCCCAGACCTGGAGCGAGCACTGCAAGCACAAGATCTTCACCGCCAACATCGAGTTCGAGGACGCGGAGCAGGGCAGACGCCGCACGGTGAGCAGCCTGTTCAAGACCTGTATCCAGAACAGCACCAAGGCCATCCGCGCGGCCAAGGGCAAGGACGACTTCTGCCTGTCCGTGTTCAAGGACAACGCGGGCGTCATCCGCTTCAACGACAACCTGAACGTCTGCATCAAGGTGGAGACGCACAACTCGCCCTCTGCGCTCGACCCATACGGCGGAGCGCTCACCGGCATCGTGGGCGTGAACCGCGACCCCATGGGCACGGGCCTTGGCGCGAATCTTCTGTGCAACACGGACGTGTTCTGTTTTGCCTCGCCCTTTTATGAAGGCGAGCTGCCGCCCCGGCTGCTGCATCCCCGCCGCGTGCTCGAAGGCGTGCGCGAGGGCGTGGAGCACGGCGGCAACAAGAGCGGCATTCCCACGGTCAACGGCTCTATCGTGTTCGATGAGCGCTACCTGGGCAAGCCGCTGGTCTATTGCGGCACCGTGGGCACCATGCCCACCAGGGTGGCTGGGCGCTTGAGCTATGAGAAATGCGCGCTGCCCGGCGACTTCATCGTCATGAGCGGCGGACGCATCGGCAAGGACGGCATCCACGGCGCAACCTTCTCCTCCGAGGAATTGCACGAGGGCAGCCCGGCCACGGCCGTGCAGATCGGCGACCCCATCACCCAGCGCAAGATGTACGACTTCCTCATGCGCGCGCGCGACCGGGGGCTGTATAACGCCATCACCGACAACGGCGCTGGCGGCCTGTCCTCCAGCGTGGGCGAAATGGCCCAGGACTGCGGCGGCTGCGATCTGGATCTTTCCAAAGCCCCGCTCAAGTACGACGGCCTGAAGCCCTGGGAGATCCTCATCTCCGAGGCTCAGGAGCGCATGACCTGCGCCGTGCCGCCGGACAAGCTGGACGAGTTTCTGGCCCTTTCCAACGAGATGGGCGTGGAGAGCGCGGCGCTCGGCACCTATACCGACTCCGGCTTTTTCAACGTGCGCTACGGGGCCAAGTGCGTCACCTGTCTCTCCATGCATTTTCTGCACGAGGGCCTGCCGCAGATGGAGCTCCGCGCCCGCTGGGAGCGGCCCGCCGCCAAGGCCGATCCGCTGCCGCAGAACGTCGACCAGGCCAAGCTGCTGAACCGCATGCTGGGCCGGCTGAACATCTGCAGCAAGGAATACGTCATCCGCCAGTATGACCATGAAGTGCAGGGCAGAAGCATCGTGAAGCCGCTGGTGGGCGTGAAGCGCGACGGCCCGGCCGACGCCGCGGTCATCCGCCCCGATTACGCCAGCGACGAGGGCCTGGTGCTCTCCCACGGCATTTGCCCCAAGTACAGCGATCTGGACGCCTACTGGATGATGGCCTGCGCCATTGACGAGGCCGTGCGCGGCGCAGTGGCCGTTGGCGGCGACCTGCGCTACATGGCGGGCACGGACAACTTCTGCTGGTGCGACCCCGTTGAGAGCGAGACCACGCCGGACGGCCAGTACAAGCTGGCCCAGCTGGTGCGCGCCAACGAGGCCCTGGACCACTTCTGCCGGGGCTTCGGCGTGCCTTGCGTTTCCGGCAAGGACTCCATGAAGAACGACTACAAGGGCGGCGGGGTCAAGATCTCCATTCCGCCCACGGTGCTCTATTCCGTCATGGGCAAAATGCCGGACGTGAAGCTGGCCGTCACCTCGGACTTCAAGCGCGCGGGCGACGTCGTCTACGTGCTCGGGCTTACCCGTCCGGAGCTTGGCGGCTCAGAGTTCGCGAGCGAGCTTGGGCTCGCCTGCGACCAGGTGCCGCAGGTGGAGCTGGTTTCCGCCCGCGAGCGCTACCTGACCTACTTCAAGGCCACCCAGGCGCAGCTCGTCAACGCCTGCCACGACTGCTCCGACGGCGGCCTTGGCGTTGCCCTGGCCGAGATGTGCATTGGCGGCAGGCTGGGCGCGGATGTCGACCTGGCCCAGGTGCCGCAGTGCGGGTGCGAATCGGCGCTGGAGCTGCTGTACAGCGAGTCCACGAGCCGCTTTGTCGTCAGCGTGAGCCCGGACAAGGCCGCAGCCTTTGAAAAGCTGTTTGCCGGGCAGCACTGTGCGAAGATCGGCGTGGTGACGCAGGGCGATTTGCGCCTGACGCAGTCTGGAGACGGAATTTTGCAGGCTTCGGTTGAGGATTTGGCCGAAGCGTTCAAAGCACCGCTCAACTGGTAGAATATAATAGAATCCACATGCCGCCAGCAGCGTCCCATGCGACGTTGCTGGCGGTTTCTTTTTCTGTGAAATACGATTGGGTAGTGACGAATGAAACAATATGCGCTAATGCTAGTGGGGCTTAAGTATCCAAAGAATCAGCCGATAGGGGTGCATATTCAGGGGGGGACGCCGTGCGGACAGCTGCGTATTTCGTTTTTTGCGTCATAATGTTTTGTCTTCTGGTATCTACAGCATTGGCTGCGGACAAAGGCGAGGCAAAATACGTAGGCTCGGCAACCTGTGAAGGCTGTCATGAGAAAGAATATGCGAACTTCACCAAGTTCGCCAAAAAAGCCCACTCCGACAAGAGCGTCAAGATCATGGCCAAGAAGCTCACCCCAGAGGAGCTGAAAGGCTGCTACTCCTGCCATACCACAGGCTACGGCAAGCCCGGCGGCTTTGTGAGCTTCGAGAAGACGCCGGAGTTGGGCCACGCCGGCTGTGAGGTTTGCCACGGCCCCGGCTCCGCCCACGTGGATTCCGGCGGCAAGAAAAATCTCATCAAGGGCAAAGGCCGTCTCAATATCAAGGATTGCGAGACCTGCCACAATTCCGAGCGCGTGGCCAACTTCCGCTTCAAGCCCATGCTCTTTGGCGGGGCGCACTAGGAGGACGGCCATGATAATTATCCCTGAAACCTTCCGCAAGTCTCTGACCGCAAAGGTCTTGGCGCTCACTCTCGCCGTCAGCGGCGCGGTGTTCCTCTGTCTGTTCCTCGCCACTTCGTTCTGGCAGCGCAAGTCCATGCTGGGCGAAGTGGAGCACAGCGCCCAGCGCGACAGCCGCATGATTTCCATGGTTGTGGAGGAGCCCATGCGCCTGGGCGACAACGAGGCGACCAAGGCGCGCTTCTCTGATTTGGCAAAGCAAAATAAAGACATAGATATCTACATGGTGGATTACGATGGCAACATCACCTATTCCACCGACAACGCCACCGAGCGCAAGGCCATCAACGACGCGCTGCCCCACGCCGACTGCCGCGCCCTTGTCGCCAAGGGGCTCAAGGAAAAGATAGAGTCCGGCGACCTGATGAACATGTCGGGCACGAATTTCTACACGGAAGTGAAGTCCATCCCCAACGAGCCCGCCTGCTACCACTGCCACGGCCAGAGCCGCCCCATTCTGGGCGCGCTCATCACCCGGCAGAACCTGACCCCGCAGTTCAGCTCCCTGCGCCTTACCCAGGGACTCACCGCCGCGCTGTCCCTGGCGGGCATGCTGGCCTTGAGCTTTGTCGTCTTTCAGTTCATCAAGCGCACGGTCCTGGCCCGCATAACCTCCATCGAGCGCAGCGCCGACGAGGTCATCCAGGGCAACCTGAACGCCCGCTTCGCCGTGGCCGGTGAGGACAGGCTCGCCGTGCTGGCCTCGCATCTCGGCACCATGGTCGAGCGCATCAAGGACCAGCTGGAGTACAACAAGGGCCTGCTCGACGGCATCATCGTGCCCATGATGGTCGCCGATGAACTTGGCGTCATCACCTTCGCCAACGGGCCGCTTTTGAGCATTTTGGGCAAGCCGGAGAAGGACGTTCTGGGCCATTGCCCGGACATCGTGTTTTATGGCGAAAAGCGCGAGACCCTGACGCAGAAGGCCATCAACGCCTGCGCGAACATGAGCGGCAACCTGCGCTTCACGCGGGCCGATGGCGTGGTCTTTCCTCTGCACGCCGAGGTTTCGCCCCTCAAGAACGCCCACGGCAAAATGGTCGGCGCCATCACCATGCTGGTGGACCTGACCCAGGAGGAGCAGTCGCGCCAGCGCATCGAGGCCCACCGCGAGGTGCTGCTCTCCGTGGCCACCGAGGTGACCCAGGTGGCCCTGCGTCTGGAGCAGGCCTCCGAGCATCTGACCGGCCAGATGGACGATCTGACTCAAGGCATGGACAATGCCTCCGGCCGCACGCACAGCATGGCTACGGCCATGGAGGAGATGAACGCCACCGTGCTTGAGGTGGCGAAGAACGCCAGCGAAACGGCCGAGGCCTCCGGCAAGGCCAACAGCGTCGCCCGCGAGGGCGGCGAAGTAGTGCAGAACACCCTGACGGAGATCCGCGAAGTCTCTGCCACCACGGAAAGCCTTTCCGGGGCGCTGGGCGAGCTCTCCAAGAGCGCACAGGGCATCGGCCAGGTCATGGGCGTCATCAACGACATTGCCGACCAGACGAATCTGCTGGCCCTGAACGCGGCCATTGAGGCCGCCCGCGCGGGCGACGCCGGTCGCGGCTTCGCCGTTGTGGCCGATGAAGTGCGCAAGCTGGCGGAAAAGACGATGACCGCTACCAAGGAAGTGGAGACGGCCATTCTGCAGGTGCAGAAGAGCACCGGGGACGCGGTGAGCCAAATGGATTCCGCCAAAAGCCGCGTGGACAAGACCACCGAGCTTGCCGGCAACGCCGGCGGCATGCTCACGCAGATCGTGAGCGCCTCGGACCGCATTGCGGACATGGTGCGCTCCATCGCCACCGCAGCGGAGGAGCAATCCGCGACCTCTGAGGAAATCAACCTGAATGTGAGTGAAATCAATACGCTTTCCGGGCAAATGTCGCAGGACATCCAGACCGCCAACGAGCGCATCCGCGAAGTGGCGAGCATGTCCCGGGATCTTGCGCGGCTGGTTGAAAAATTCCGCAGCGAGGAGTAGACAGACCATAGGCCCCCCGGCTTAACCCGGAGCGTACCTATGGAATCTCCTCTTGAGCGTCGGCATTTCGGACGTTTGCACCTGCTCGCCTATGGCCGCGACAAGTTCTGCATTATCGAAAACGGAGGCGTCAGCTGCCAGGCTGTCCTCATCGACATAAGCGCTGGCGGGGCCCGACTGCTTAATGCCCCGCCGCCGGACCTTCCTCCAGGGAAGTTCCTGGTCTTTTCCGTGCAGAACCTGGACGACGGCGGCTTGCTGCAAAAGCTTTCCGCCACCATTTGCTGGCGCAACGGTTTGGAATTCGGCATCAAGTTCGAGCCTAGCCTTGAGGTCGGCATCCATACTTTGCAGCGGCTGGTCTGCTGATATTCCACGCCTCCTTTTCGCCGTCCTGCGGCCCACGCAGGGGCCACTCATTTTATATTTAACTATCGAATTTTCTGATTAGATATAGATAACACATCGACGTGCTTGGCAAGTACTATATATTTCAGTATGGGCACGCAAAACATTCCCTTTTGTCTGGTCCACCGCTTGACTTTCGTCAGGTTGGTTATTAGGAATTATTCTCAGCACTGAGAGGTACCCATGGAAAGTGAAGAAAGAAAAGGCGTCCGGCTTTCGCGCCAGCGCGAGACCATTCTCGCGGAGCTGTGCAAAGTGAAAACCCATCCCACTGCGGATGAAGTCTATGACATGGTGCGCAAGATTATGCCCAGGATCAGCCTGGGTACCGTGTACCGCAACCTGGACTTCTTGAGCAGCAGGGGGGTGGTGCTTCGTCTGGGAGGCGCGGGAACGCAGAAGCGTTTCGACGGCAACCCGGACCCGCACCCGCATTTGCGCTGCTCCGTTTGCGGGCGTGTGGATGACCTTGAGCACCCCCTGCATCTGCCGGAGCTTTCGGCAGAGCAGTCCATGGGCTACGCAAGCTTGCGGTGCGACGTGGAATTCGTGGGGGTGTGCCCCATGTGCGCCAAGAATAAAATGTAGGAAGACCCGCCCAAGGGGCACATTTTTCTGGCGCTCTCCACGCAATATGGTAATGGTGAATTGTGGCAAACAGCCAAGCCTTTGCTTGCGCCCATCATGAAGGAGCTTACATCATGAGTCTTCGCGGAACCCGCACTGAGAAAAATATCCTGACCGCTTTCGCTGGTGAATCCCAGGCCCGCAACCGTTACACCTACTTTGCGGCAGCGGCCAAGAAGGAAGGCTTTGTCCAGATCTCGGCCATTTTCGAGGAAACCGCCAACCAGGAAAAAGAGCACGCCAAGCGCCTGTTCAAGCTTCTTGAGGGCGGCGAGGTGGAAATCACCGGATCCTTCCCCGCCGGCACCATCGGCACCACCGTGGAGAACCTGAAGGCATCCGCCGGCGGCGAGCACCACGAGCAGGCGTCCATGTATCCCGATTTCGCCAAGGTCGCCCGCGAGGAAGGTCTGACCGAGATCGCGGTGGTCTTTGAGTCCATTGCCGTGGCCGAGCGCTTCCACGAGAAGCGTTTCCTGGCCCTGGCCGCGAACATTGAAAGCGGCAAAGTCTTCAAGAAGGATAAGAAAGTTACCTGGCGCTGCCGCAACTGCGGATACATCTACGAGGGCGAAGCCGCTCCCGCCAAGTGTCCGGCCTGCGCGCATCCCCAGGCGCATTTCGAGCTGTCTGAAGAAAACTGGTAACCCTGAGCTGAACACAGGAGCGAGGAGGGATCATGGGAGTTGAATGCGGACAGGTCTATAAATGTGACACTTGCGGCAATATCGTTATCGTCGTCCACGCTGGCGGCGGTGAGTTGGTGTGCTGCGGCGCGCCCATGAAACTCATGGTCGAGAACACCGTGGACGCGGCCAAGGAAAAGCATGTTCCCGTCATCGAGAAGGTTCCCGGCGGCTACAAGGTCAAGGTCGGCGCCGTGGCTCACCCCATGGAGGAGAAGCACTGGATCGAGTGGATCGAGCTGATGGCCGACGGCATGGTCATGACCAAGCTGCTGAAGCCCGGCGACGCCCCCGAGGCCGTGTTCATCACCGACGCCAAAAGCGTCTCCGCTCGCGAGTACTGCAACATCCACGGGCTTTGGTCCGCCAAGTCCTAACGGGCGATTCGCGAAGAGGAGGACGCCGCATGGCCGAGCCGGAAGAGATGTACCAGTGCCAGAACACCAACTGCGGGTATATCTACAACCCAGACAAGGGCGATCGAAAAGGCAAGATTCCCGCTGGCACCAGCTTTGAGAATTTGCCGGATGATTGGAAATGCCCTATCTGTGGCGGAGGCAAGAAGTGCTTCCGGCCATTGGCCGGACCCGGCTCCACCCGCGAGGTGAGCTGCCCCACACCCACCCAAGGAGAATCCACGATGCAGAAGTATGTGTGCAACATCTGCGGCTACGTGTACGATCCGGAGACTGGCGATCCGGATAACGACGTCAAGCCCGGCACCAAATGGGAAGCTGTTCCCGCTGCCTGGTCCTGCCCCATCTGTGGGGCCTCCAAAGAGAACTTCAGCCCGGAATAAGTTTATAATGACGGCTTGTTAGCCGTTCCTGGCCAACCACGTAGGGAGCGCCTTCTTGACAGGGGGGCGCTCCTCGTGTTTTGACAAAAACGCGTAAACGCACGGCTGCCCGCGCTATTTTGGGCGTTGGGCCTCCCGCATCCTCTTCCCTGAATGGACCCCGAACGGAGACCAGCATGAAACCTGTTGAAATCAAGAAAGATATTTTTTGGGTCGGCGCTGTGGACTGGAACAGCCGTGATTTTCACGGCTACTCCCTCTCTCCTCGCGGCACCACCTACAACGCGTTTCTGGTGAAGGACGAGAAGATCACCCTGTTCGACACCGTGAAGGCAGACTTCACGAACGAACTCATGTGCTCCATCGCCCAGGCCTGCGGCAGCACGCCCCGCATCGACTATCTGGTGGTGAACCACCTGGAGCCGGACCACGCGGGCTGCCTCGACGTCATCGTCGAGCGCTACCATCCGGAAAAGATCTTCTGCTCGCCCATGGGCGAAAAGGCGCTGCGCTCCTACTACCACAATTCGCAGGACTGGCCCGTGGAGGTCGTGCCCACGGGCGCGTCCATCTCCATCGGCAAGCGCACCGTGCAGTTCATCGAAACGCGCATGCTGCACTGGCCGGACAACATGATCTCCTACATCCCCGAGGACAAGATCGCCTTCTCGTCCGATGCCTTTGGCCAGAACTGGGCCAGCACCGAGCGTTTTGTCGACGAGGTGGACAGCCACGCCCTGGATACCGCCCTGGGCGATTACTACGCCAACATCGTGCTGCCGTACTCGCCCGTGGTGCTCAAGCTTCTGGACAGCCTGCCCGGCATGAACCTCGACATCGACATGCTCTGCCCGGACCACGGCCTCATCTGGCGCGGCAAGGAAGCCGTGGCCCACGCGTTTGACTCCTACCGTGAATTCGCTCTGCAGAAGCCCACGAAGAAAGCCGTCATCGTGTACGACACCATGTGGCACAGCACGGAGAAGATGGCCCGCGCCATCTGCGACGGCCTCGCCGACGAGGGCATCAGCGTGCGCATCATGAGCGTGAAGCACAACCACCACAGCGCCATCATGCGCGAGGTGTTCGACGCGGGCGCCGTGCTCGTGGGCTCGCCCACGCACAACAACGGCATTCTGCCCCTGGTGGCCGATGTGCTGACCTACATGAAGGGCCTGCGCCCGCAGAACAAGGTCGCCGCCGCCTTCGGCTCCTTCGGCTGGAGCGGCGAATGCGTCAAGATCATCACCGAGCATCTGACCAACATGGGCATGGAGATCATCGAGCCCTCCGTGAAGGTCAAGAATCTGCCCAGCCACGAGACCTATCAGGCTTGCTACGACCTGGGCAAAAAGGTCGGCCAGGCCATCAACGCCAAGCTGTCCGCCTAAGCCTGCATATCCGTTGACCGGGGAGGGCCGCGCGCCCTCCCTTTTTTTCTCCAACGCCAGGAGGGCATGGTGGCCGAAAGCGCGACAGGAAAAGTCTGGTTCATCGGCGCCGGGCCTGGCGATCCGGAACTCATCACCGTCAAGGGCCAGCGGCTCATCAGCCAGGCGGATGTCATCGTCTACGCCGGGTCCCTTGTCCCGCTCGAGGTGCTTTCCGGCGCGCGCCCCGGCGTTCCGGTCATCGATTCCGCGCCGCTTTCCCTGCCCGAGACCCACGCGCTGCTGCGCGACTGCGCCCTGAAGGGCGGTTTGGCCGCGCGCGTGCACACGGGCGAGCCCTCCATCTTTGGGGCCGTGCGCGAGCAGGCCGCGCTGCTTGAGGCCGATAACATCGCCTGGGAAGTGGTGCCCGGCGTCTCCAGCGCCTTTGCCGCCGCCGCCGCCGCCAAGGTCTCCTTCACCGCGCCCGGCGGGCCGCAAACGTTCATCCTCACGCGGCTTTCCGGCCGCACTCCGGTGCCGGATTCCGAATCCTTGCCGCTTTTGGCCGCCCACGGCGCGGCCATGGCCGTGCTTTTGAGCGCTGGCGAGCCCGAGCGGCTGCAGGCAGAGCTGCTCGCGGGCGGCTACGCGCCGGAGACGGCCATAGTGCTGGGGCACAAGGTGGGCTGGCCCGGCGGAGAGGTTGTGCGCACGCGGCTCTCCACCCTGGCCGAGACAGCCCGCGCCCACGGCTTCACCCGGCAGACGGTGTTCCTCGTGCTGCCGGGCGAGAACCCGGACATCCAGGCCGCGCAGTCCAAGCTGTACGACCCCGCCTTCACGCACGGCTGGCGCGAGGGCGCAAAGCCCGAAGGAGACAGCTAGATGCGGCAGTTCGGCGTGGCCACAACCCGGCGCGAGGAGTTCGTGGACATCACCGCCTCTGTGGCCCAGGCCCTGGCCGAGAGCGGCCTCGCCGAAGGCGCGGTGCTGGTGTACTCGCCGCACACCACGGCGGGCGTCACCATCAATGAAGGCGCGGACCCGGACGTGAAGCGCGACATGCTGGCGCACCTCGCCGCGCTGGTGCCGCCCGACGGAGGGAGTTCGCGCTTCCGCCACGCGGAAGGCAACAGCGACGCGCACATCAAGACAAGTCTCATGGGGCCGTCGCAGCTTGTCCCGGTGAGCGGG
>Ga0209373_10002270_pt1 | contig 19689 bp, 12 predicted proteins | sample Higcelweek5metaG_FD_187173 | JGI IMG/M metagenome (GOLD analysis project Ga0209373, IMG submission 187173) | Freshwater pond sediment microbial communities from the University of Edinburgh, under environmental carbon perturbations - High... | ecosystem: Environmental > Aquatic > Freshwater >... | reverse complement strand
CGCTGCTGGATGGGGCGGCCCCCTGGCGGGTGGCCTTCATCGGCTGCGGTGCCCTGGGGCTGTTCGTGTCGGCCTTGATGCTGCTGACGCGGGAACCGCCGCGCGGCGGGCGTGACGGTGCGGCGGAAGTCATGACGCTGCGGGAGAAAATTGGCTTTCTGCGCCGCAATGTGGGTGTTTTCGCCCCGCTTTACCTGGGTTTTGCCTTCTGTTTTCTGGCGGCATATGGCGCGGCGGGCTGGGCACCTTCCATGTTGACCCGTGCGTTTGGGGCCACGCCGGGGATGATCGGCACCTGGCTGGGCCCGTTCTCCATGGCGTTTTCCATCGTCGGGCCGATGATCGGCGGCATCCTGATCGATCATTTTGCCCGCCGTCAGGTGGCCATGGCCAAGTTCCGCATCCTGGCGCTGGCCCCGCTGGTGGCCATTCCCTCCGCACTGGCCGTGCTGGCCGGGGGGCCGGTGCTGGCGATGTTCCTGGTGGCATCCAGCAGTGCTGTGTTCGCCGTGCTGGGCACCACCACCTTTGCCACCCTGCAATCGGTGGTGCCGCCCGGCATGCGGGGCAGTGCGGTGGCGCTCAGCGGCTTGGTCAATACGTTGATCGGCGCCACGCTGGGGCCGATGCTGATCGCCTTTGCCACCGACCATCTGTTCGGTGAACCGGCGATGGTTGGTTATTCGATCATGCTGGTGGTGATCCCGGCGCTGCTGTGCGGTGTGGCCTTGTTCGCCCTGTCGGGCCGGGCCATGCGCCGCCAGCGCGCCACGGGCGGGGAGGCCGCCCGGCTGATGAATGCCACTGAAGGGGCCCGTGTCGGGCCGTATCGCTGATGCCTGGCGAGCGAGAGTTCATCCGTAAACTTCTTATTCATTTCCAATCATTTAACCGTCATTCCCGCGAAGGCGGGAATCCATACAACAGCGCGGATTTTGGATTCCCGCCTTCGCGGGAATGACGGGGGTGAATTGGCAGAGCTTCGAGAAACAGAAGAACTTTCCAGACAGATACTGAGGCGCATAAAGACAAGGGTTTCGGAAATGGATACGATTGAGGGTGCTGTCAGGGTCATCGACCTGCCACTGATCCAAGCCACCCCGGAAGCTCTGGCCCCGTTCGGGCAAATCCTGGGCCGAGCGGCGGGGGCGAAACCGGTGCCGGTGGATTTCTACAAGGGGCGCGTCACCATGCGCTATCCGGTGGATTTCACCTGCGATCATCCGGTGGCGGTGACCCTGGCCACATTGGACCCGCGCCCGCCGGAGGTGCGCTATATGGAGCGGCATTTCCAGCATACGCAGACCTTCATCCCCTTGGGCGGCAAGCCCTTTGTGGCGGTGATGGCCCCGCCGTCGGAGGGCGACCTGCCGGACCTGTCGCAGGTGCGGGCCTTCCTGTTCGATGGCAGCGCCGGCTTCACCCTGCATCTGGGCACCTGGCACGAATTTCCCTTTGCGGTGGAAGAGGGCACGGACCTGATCGTGCTGCTGTCCACCCAGACCGGCTATGACCTGCACCAGCGCGATGCCGCGACGGAGGAGGCCGCCGGCCCCGACCTGGACAAGAAGGATATTCACCGCCGCACCGGCACCCTGTTCCGCTTCCAGGCCCCCTGAAACACCAAGGGATATGAGAAATGACGCAGGTACAGAAAAACCGCGAACGGGTGGCCCGGTCGCTCGGCAGCCAGCCGGTGATTTTCCAGGATGCCACCACCGACGCGCTGGCCGGCATGGTGCTGGCCCTGCTGGGCGAAGTGGTGGTGCTGCGGGACCGGCTGGACGCCAATGAACGGCTGTCGGCGGCGCGCGGCGGCCATGGCCCGGCGGATGTGGATGGTTTCCAGCCCGACACCGCCGCCAAGGCATGCCGCGCCCGCAACCGCCAGCAAACCTATGACCGGGTGCTGGGTGTGGGGCGGGACAAGCTGCTGCCCGAAGCCCTGAAGCAACAGCGCGATTATGACGGCGTGCTGGCCGATGTGACAAACGATTGATGGATCAACGCGAATAGCGAAGGGGGATGAGATGGCAGAGCATTTCGGGCACGCCGTCATGCCGCAGGCAACCCACGATGAACAGGCGATGGAAGACCATTTCCTGGCCATGCGGATGTGGACCATCCAGAATATCGACCCGCTGGATAAGCGGCTGGTCAATGAACTGGTGGTGCCGGCGGTGGAAGCCAAAACCGGCAGCCGCCCCAAATCCAGCGCCCAGATGCGCGACATGCTGGAAGAGGAGCCGTTCCACCAATATTGGCTTTCGCTCAGCTTCTTCTATCAAGATCAGATCTGGCGCAGCCTGGGGGCCAGCATCGACCGGCAATATGCTGAACTGGCCGATGCGGTGGCGACCCAGACGAAAGCCCCGCGCGGCCGCCTGGTGCTGGACCCCGATCTGCCGATCCCGCGCTATATCGCCGCTTTCGATCATCACCGGATGCCCGGCTCCTATCATGTCGATGTGACGGAGACCGATTTTCGTGCCGGCGCGCTCTATGACCGTTTTGCCTCAACCTATTTGCGCCACCTGAATGGTGGCTGGCGCAATGATGGGCGGGGGCAGACGCTGGTGGCGCATCTGCGGGATTTCTATCCCGACTTCACGCCCCGCCGCATCCTGGACCTGGGTTGCTCCGTCGGGCACAGCACCTGCGCCATCGCCGCTGCCTTCCCAGACGCAGAGGTGCATGCCATCGACGTCGGCGCGCCCATGCTGCGCTATGGCCATGCGCGGGCCGAGGCGATGGGCCAGACCATCCATTTCAGCCAGCAGAACGCGGAGGCGACCAACTTCCCCGATGGCAGTTTCGACCTGATCACCTCGTCCGCGCTGCTGCATGAAACATCGGCCCGCGCCATGCGCAACATCTTCGCCGAATGCCACCGCCTGCTGCGGCCTGGCGGGGTGATGGCGCATGTGGAGGTGCCGCCCCGCCATGAACATCTGGGCCTGTGGGAGCAGATGCGCTGCGATTTTGAATCCCACTACAATAACGAACCCTTCATGGCCGCGCTCAGCCGGGTGGATTATGTGAAAGTGTCCAGCGATGCCGGGTTTGATGCTGCAGATGTGGTGGTGGGATATCGCAAGGGGGTGGCCGATGCCAGGGCCAGCCGGGACGATTTCTTCACCCAGGGCGATCCCGAAGGCCGCACCCTGCTGGGCAGCTGGTACGTCTGTTCAGCGGTGAAGGGAACTTATACCAATCTCCCTTGATCGTGACCGATCAAGGGAGATTTCGCTTATCCCTCATGCGCCGGGCGGGCGCATCCGCGCCCTTGGCTTCACGGCGCACGAGCGCCGGGCTGGCTGGTCGCCAGCCTCCAATCTGCCAAGGGTCAAACCCTCGGCAGATTGGTATTAGTGTCTGTCCGGAAATTTATCCGGCCTTTCGAAACCTTGCCTATTTACCACCGTCATTCCCGCCTTCGCGGGAATGACGGTTAAGAGATTGGAAAATAAGCGAAAGTTCTTGGGTGGACTCTAAACTTTTTAAAATCGCATCGAAATCGACAGGGATAGGCATGCCCCCTGCCACACCATCCATCTAGTGGACAGAAAAAAGCGAAATATTGCGCCGCGCAGTTGAAAGAACGACCATGGTCAAGAATTCGGCAAATATGGCGTTCGGGTAAAAAGTCATATCCAAATAAAATGGATAATGATGCCATGCCGAAGACTCATCAAAACAAGCAATTGCCTTTGACAGGAGGTTTCTCATGGGGAATGAGATCGAATTTAATTCTCGCCAACGTGCAATGAAGCGCTTTGGCGTGGTATCGCTGACGGCACTTTCCTTATCCAGCCTGATGTCTGTACCGGCTGTCTGCGCGGCGGAAGCCGCCGCCGACGGGGCGGAAGAGTTCGTGCTGGAAGAAATCATCGTCACCGCCCGCAAGCGGCAGGAAGATGTATTGAAAACGCCGGTGGCGGTCACCGTGATGACCGGCGATGCCATTGAGCTGCGCGGCGTCACCAATGTCAGCGACATGGCCGCCTTCACGCCGGGCCTGAATGTCTCCAACAACAATGCCGGTCGCAATGACCGTTCCTTCCAGCAGATGATCATCCGTGGTTTCAGCCCGTCGGCACCGGATGTTTCCACGGTGGCAACCTTCATCGATGGTGTGCCCGTCGCCTCGGCCACCGCCGTCAGCAGCATTTCCGACCCGGAGCGGGTGGAGGTGCTGAAGGGGCCACAGAGCGCCTATTTCGGGCGCAACACCTTCGCCGGTGCCTTCAATGTGGTGAACAAGCTGCCGGGCGATGAATTTCATGGCGGCGTCAGCGGCATGATCGGCACCCGCGACAATTACCGGGTGAAGGCCGATGTCGAAGGCCCGTTGCTGGAAGACAAGCTGACCTTCCGCGCCACGGCCAACCGTTTCTCCAAAAGCGGTTCGTACAAGAACGCCTCCAATACGGGGGAGACGCTTGGCGACCAGGAAACCACCAGTGGCACCTTGCTGCTGGTCGCCAAGCCGATTGAAGGTTTGACGATCAAGGCCTTCGGTCTGGTGTCGGAGGATGATGACGGGCCGGCGGCCAGCGGCTTCATTTCAGCCTATACGGTGAGAAATGCCAGCGGTCAGGTGGTGCTGCAGGGGCAATCCAATTGCACGTTCAGCGGTTCCACCTCTGCCACGCAAGGGGCAGGAGCCACCCGGCTGAACCCCTATTTCTGCGGGACGGCGCCAAAGCTGATTTCCGGGCAGAGCCCGTCCTGGACCACCGTCAACGACAGCTTCATCCAGAATTTCCTGGCCCAGCCGCGTAACCGCATCATTTCGCCCGACGATGGGGCGCAGGGTTACGGGCTGGTGCGCCGCTATACCCATGGCCATATCACGGCGGATTATGAAATCCCGGACACGGATTTCACCGTCTCCTACCTGGCCGGCACCAACAAGGAAATCTACAGCACCCTGGTGGACCTGGATAATTACGGCGATACCTCCATCGCCAATAATGGTTTCGGGTCCGTGCCTGCCGGTGCGCGCTCCTATTTCGATTACCCGTTCCTGGTGGAACGCAAAAGCGAAGACAGTTCCCACGAACTGCGCCTGGCCTATGATGGCGGCGGTGCCTTGCGGGTGGTGACGGGCGTCAATTACATGAATGCCTGGACCATTTCCGGCAATGGCGGCGGCAATGGTGCGCTTGGCACCAGTGTCTTCTTCAATGCCAATGGCAAGACGCGGTCGCGTACCATCAGCGGCTTTTATGGCATCACCTATCAGGTGACGGACGATCTCAGCCTCAGCGCCGAAGGGCGCTATCAGGCGGATAAGCTGTTCGCCTATGCCCAGCCGGCGGGCTATACCGCCACCACCGATGTCTTTGTGCCGGCGGGATTCTATCAGGGCGGTTCGCTGCTGCTCAGCAAGACGTTCAAGAATTTCATGCCGCGCTTCATCGCGCAGTATGAATTGAACGACGATCTGATGACCTATGCCTCCTTCGCCAAGGGGGTGAACCCGGCCCGTTTCAACACCAGCTTCCTGACGGCCACGGCGGCGGCACAGCGCGCGGCGGCGGCCGGCGGGCTCAGCGTTGGTGTGGAACCGGAAAAGGTGACCAATTACGAGATTGGGTTGAAGGGCCGGCTGTTCAACGGTCGCATGCAGTTCGCGCTGGATGGCTATTTCGCCCAGTGGCGCAACCAGATCAACCAGACCTCCTTCCCGCTGGTGGACCCCACCACCAACGCCGCCCAGATCGTCACCGGTTATGTGAATACCGGCAGCGTGGATATGAAGGGCGTTGAACTGGAAGGCAGTTACCAGTTGCTGCGCGATGTGACGCTGAATTTCGCCGGTGCCATCACCGACAGCGAAATCCAGTCCTACCGCTCGGCCCAGATCAGCCAGCTGACCGGCATTTTCGACTTCAAGGGCAAGGAAATGCCCAATACGTCGAAATATTCGGCCAGCGCCGGCCTGCAATATAATGGTGATTTCGGCACGGACTTTGAAGGTGAATGGTTCGCCCGCGCCGATTACAGCTTTAAATCCGGTGTCTGGTCCAATGCCGCCAATGTGGTGAAGACGCCGAACCTGCAGATGGTGAATGTGCGCGCCGGTGCCAGCCGGGGGGCGGTGTCGGTCAATGTCTTCGTGAACAATCTGTTCGACACGCAGACCTATACCTCCATCGCTGACCAGTTCGTCTTCACCAACAACTTCGCCTACACCTCCTACCTCTCCGCCCTGGTTGTCGGCCTGCCGGAACGGCGGACCGTGGGGCTGGAGATGAAGTACCGCTTCTGACCGGTCCCATCGGGGGCGGGGGATGGCCTCTCCAGCCTGCTCCCCCCCGTCCCCCACCTTCCGGGCGGATGGCCCATCCCCTTCGGGTCATCCGCCCCTTTTTTTTCCCCGAAATTCCCTCAGGTCCGGGCAGCGCCCCTATGCAAACCCCCGTTTCCATCACCCGCGCCTATGCCGGCCCGCCCGGTCGGCAGATCCATTACCGGCGGGCGACCCCGGTGGCCGCGGCGGTGGCACGGCGTCCGCTGGTGCTGTTCCACCAGAACCCGGCATCGTCCTTCGAATATGAAGGGCTGATGCGGGATATCGGGCGGGACCGGCTGGTCATCGCCCCGGATACACCCGGTTATGGCCAGTCCGATGGGCCTGATGCCCCGCCCGATATGGCCGGATACGCCGCCCTGTTGCTGGCGGCATTGCCGGAAATGGGCATTGATGCCGCCACCGGCTGCGACCTTTACGGTTTCCATACCGGTGCCCTGATCGCGGTGGAAGCGGCCTTGGCCCGGCCCGATCTGGTGCGCTACCTGGCGCTGACCGGCCTGCCGATGCGCGATGCGACCGAATGCGCCGAACGGCTGCGCGCCGCCCACGCCACCCCGCCGCTGGATGAGGCAGGCGAGGGCATGCTGGGCACCGCACGCGCCCTGTGGGATTACGTGGTGACGGCGCGTGCCCAAGCCGTGCCGCTGCGCCGCGCCGCGCTGAACTGGCGCGACAAGCTGGGGGCACTGGACCGGCTGCATTGGGCCTATTTCGGTGTCTGGTCCTATGATTACACAGCCCGGCTGCCGCAACTGACCTGCCCCTGCCTGCTGGTGCAGCCGGATGAGGATATCAGGGCCCCATCGCTGGCCGCCGCCGCCCTGATCCCCGATCACCGCATTGCGGAATTGCCGCAATGGAACCGCGACATTTTCGATCTTCCCGACGCGATCACCGCCATCGCCGCCCAACTGCGCGGCTTCTTCGATGATCCGTCCGTTTCCAGGAGTTTTCCGTTATGAATGCCCCCAACACGCTGCCGATGGCCCGCATCTCCCATTCCGTGATGGAACCCACATTTCTGGCGGCAGAGGTGGCAAGGCGTTACCCGATCAAGGGGCCGGTCACGGCCTTCCTGCTCTATCGTGGCATGAATGATGTCTATCTGGTGCAGGGGGCCGAGGAACGCTTTGCCCTCCGGGTCTGGCGCAAGACCTATCGCGGTGTCGATGAGGTGGCGACCGAACTGAACTTCCTGGATTATCTGCGCCGCCAGGGTTTCCCCGCGTCTGCCGGAATCCACACCCATGAAGGCGATCTCTATTTCAAGCTGGAGTCACCGGAAGGGCCGCGCGCCCTGGCGCTGTACCAATGGGCACCGGGGCGCAAGCTGACCGACCGGATGGATATTGCCGATGCGGAGCGGGTGGGGGCGCTGTTCGCCCAGATGCATCTGCACGGCATTGCCTATAATGGCGACCGCCCCTGGCCGATGGATAATGTGGTGCGGTTCAAGGTGACGGTGCCGGCCTTGCTGGATTTCGTCTATGACCGCCCGGACGATCTGCGCGATTACACCATCATCGCCGAAAGTCTGGCGCAGCGCCTGCTGGATATCCGCAAGGACGATGTGCCCGTGGGCCTCTGCCATTGCGATTTCCATTCCAGCAATGTGCATGTCGCCGATGATGGCCGGATCACCCTGCTGGATTTTGACGGCACGGGTGAAGATTACCTGATGCAGGACGTGAAGAACTTCGTCTGGGGCAATCTGTTCTACGGTTTTTCGCCCGATTACGGCACGGCGTTTGAGCGTGGGTACGAAAGCGTGCGGCCCTTCACGGCGGATGAAAAACGCCATGGGGAGCTGTTCTTGATGACCAAGGCGTTCCGGTTGATTGCCGGCATGGCGGAATCCTCATCCGCTGTCGGGCGCGGCACCCTGCGTTTCCGCAATCTGGATTGGCTGGGCGATTACATCAAATCCCGCGCGCGTGCGCTCGACCTGCTGTAAGGGGGGCATCGCCATGGATGGCATTACTGCCCTGATGGCGGGGGATGAGGCGCTGTTCGCGCAATTGCGCGACGGCGGGCCGATCAACCTGCCGCGCGCCTATGAGATCATGGACCGCTTCGGGATTGATGGTTTCGTGCTGGGCGATCCGCTGAACGTCTTCCATCTGCTGGGGTACTGGCCACAGATCGGCGTCACCCGGATGGGCCAGCCGCCCACCACCTTTGCCATCCTGTCGCGCAACCCCGATCTGGCCCCGGCCATCGTCACCTCGCATTTCATCTATTACTACACCTTTGCCGATGCAGGCGCGCGGGGGCGGCTGGCCGCATATCTGTTTCAGGATGCCGGCGATGCGGGCGGGGAGGTGCGGCAGGTGCCCGCCTTCGCCGGCTTCTTCGCGGACAAGGGGGCGGCCCCGCTGACGGGGGTGGAGGCGCGGCGACGCCTGACCACCGATGCGGCGGTGGATGCCCGCGCCATCTTTGCCGATGCCGGCGGTGCGCTGGTGCGCGCCTTGAAGGATATGGGGCTGTGGCAGGGCCGCATTGCCTATGATCACGCGGTGACGCGGCTGGTCTGTGAACATCACGAACGGCCCGGCAGCCTGATCGAAGCCGATAATCCGCTGCGCTGGATACGGCTGGTGAAATCGCCGCTGGAACTGGCGCTGATGCGGCGCGGGGCGGCGGGCAATGCGGCCGCCGTAGAGGCGGTGATTGCCCAGGTGCGGGCGGGCGTGCCCTATCGCGATCTGCGGCGGCTGTTTGCCCAGGAAAGTGCCGCACGCGGCAACCGCGCGGTTTTCATGACCATTGACCGCGTTTCATCCGACCTTCCGGGTGATGATGCGGTGGGCGATGGGCAATCCCTGTTCTTCGACGGGGTGGGCCATTTCCAGAATTACCATGGCGATTATGCCCGCACCGTGTTTGTTGGCGAACCCGGCCCCGCCGCCCGCCGCACCGCCCAGGCGGCAGAGGCGGGCTGGAAGGCCATTCGCGAGCAATTGCGCCCCGGCCTGCGCTTTTCCGAGATCACGCGGATCGGCCTGGAAACCCTGCGCAAGACCGGGGCGGATGGGCTGGTCAGCTTCGGCCCGCACTCTGTCGGCCTGATGCATACCGACGAGCCGGGGGAAATACGCGGCGGCTTCTATGCCAAGCCCGATCTGCTGCTGGAAGAAAACATGATCCTCAGCGTCGATTGCCCCGCGCTGGATACCGGCATCGGCGGGTCCGTGCATATCGAGGATCTGGTGGTCATCACGCGCGATGGGGCCGAACCGATCCACCCCCTTGGCAACCACATCATCACGATTTGAGGGTGCCCCCATGTATCTGTCGATCAACATTGATATCCCGGATGGTGCGGGGGATGCGTATGGCGCATTGGCCCACACCGCCGACCGGGTAGAGGCCGCCAAGGCCGATTTCGCCATCCTGGCCCGTGCCCATGGTGACCAGGGCCTGGCCCCGCCGCGCGTTGAACCGGTGGTCAGCCTGCCCTGGATCGCCGGGCGGCTGCGCACGCCGCTGGTGGTGGCCGCCATCCCGGCCCTGCATTCCGTGCCCTTTCACATTGCCCGCGCTTTGTCGGCGGCGGATTTCCTGACCGATGGGCGTTGCGGCTGGCTGCCGCTGCTGGCCGCTGGCGCGCGGTTCGATGCCGCCTATGGCCCCGCCCATCATCTGCCGGCATCCGAAGCGCTGGCCAAATATGATGATTTCATCCGCGCCACCCGCGCCCTGTGGGACAGTTGGGATGACGATGCGCTGATCATCGACCAAGCCGCCGGTGCCTATCTGGACAGTGCCAAGGTGCGCCGGGTGGATTATCGCGGCCCCTATTTCGCTGCCATGGGGCCGCTGAACGCCGCCCGCCCGCCGCAGGGCCACCCGCTGCTGCTGCGCGATCTGGATGAGGGGACGGACAGCGCCACCGCCGCCGATGTGGTGCTGGGCGGGCTGGACCGGCTGGCCCGCGCGCCCAAAGGCAGCGTGCGGCTGCTGAAGGTGGCGGCGGCCAGCCTGGATGATGGCTTACGCCATGTGCGCGACGGGTTGGCCGACGGGCTGCACCTGATGGGGCCTGATGCCCTGGAATTGCTGGAAAATCTGCGCGGTTGGGTGGAGTGCCCGCCCTATGTCGGTGCCACGGCGCGCGAACGGCTGGGCCTGCGCAAACCTGTCAATCCCTATTCCCGGAAAGGGGCCGCCTGATGTCACGCAATAATGGCAGACTGCATCTCTGGGCCTTTTTGCAGGGCATCGGCTTTTTCCCCGGCGGCTGGCGGGCGCCTGATGCCACGCCGCGCGCCGTGTTCCAGCGCGATTACTATGAACGTATCGCCAGGCTGGTGGATGATGCCTGTTTTGATGCCATCGTCTTTGGCGACCAGTTGCAGGGGCGCGATGCCGCCGGTCGCACGCCGGGCCGGCTGGCCATCCCCACGCTGGACCCGTTCACCCTGTTGTCGGTGATGGCCGGCGTCACCCGCCATGTCGGGCTGGTGGCCACGGTGTCCACCACCTTCAATGAACCGGCGGAGGTGGCGGCCAAGTTCGCCGCCCTTAATCTGGTCAGCCAGGGAAGGGCCGGCTGGAACATCGTCACCACGGTGCACCCCAATTCGCCGTGGAATTTCGGGGCCGCCGACCTGCTGGAAAAATCCCTGCGCTATGACAGGGCCAAGGCGTTCGTCGATGCGGCAGAGGTTTTCTGGCGCGATGCGGCGGGGCTGGACAATCCTCAGCGCGCGGAAGGGCTGCAAAACCGCTGGTTCGACATTGCCAGCACGCTGGATTTCCCCACGTCGCCGCAATATCGTCCCGTGCTGGTGCAGGCTGGCCAATCGCCCGACGGGCGCAATTTCGCCGCCCAGACGGCGGAGGCGATCTTCTGCCCTGCGCCGACGCTGGAGGCGGGGCGCGATTACCGCGATGATATCCGCGAACGGGCGCGCGGTTTCGGGCGCAACCCGGATGGCATCCTGATCATGCCGGGCCTGGCCTTCGTGCTGGGCAGCACGGAAGCAGAGGCACAGCGCAAGCACGCCTTGATGCTGGAACTGGCCGATGATGCGCTGTGCATCGAATATCTCAGTGAATCCATCGGCTATGATTTGACCCGCCATCCGGCGGGCGGGCCGATCCCGCTGGAACAGATTTGCGCGGAATGCGAATTCCCCGCCGGTGACGTGCGCCGCATGCTGGCACCGGCGGCGGAAGCGGGTGAGAGCATTGCGGATTTCTGCCGCACCTATGCCCGCAAGCCGCGTGGCCACGCCATTTTTGTCGGCACGCCAGAACAGCTGGCCGACCGGATGGAAAGCTGGATCGATGCCGGGGCCTGCGACGGTTTCACCCTGCAGCCCGGTTACATGCCGACCGAACTGGAACTGTTCTGCGCCCATGTGGCACCGCTGCTGCAGGCGCGCGGCTTGTTGCGCCGCCAGTACCAGGGCACGACGCTGCGCGACCATCTGGCCGTGGGGGTGGGGACATGAGCGGAGCCACCATCGACCGCGCCTTTGTGCGCATTGCCGAGGGACAGGTACATCTGCGCCAGATCACGGTACCGGGGGCGGCAAAGCCGCCTTTGTTCCTGCTGCACGCCTCGCCCACCAGTTCACGCTGGATGGAACCGCTGATGCCGCTGCTGGCGGCATCCGGGCGCAGCGTGATTGCGCCCGATACGCTGGGCAATGGCGATTCCCCCGCCCCGGCGCGGGCCGATCCCGATATCGGCTATTTCGCCGACAGTATCCTGCGGCTGGCCGATGCCATGGGGATCGACCGGTTTGATGTCTATGGCAGCCATACCGGGGCGCGCACGGCCTGCGAGTTGGCGGCCATCGCCCCTCGCCGGGTGCGCCATGCCATCCTGGATGGCATCAAGGATTATGATGATGACACCCGCCGCGCCATCCTGGCCAACTATGCCCCCCGCCAGGAACCGGATGATTACGGCGCGCACATGGTCTGGGCCTTCCATTTTGTGCGCGATCAGGCGCTGTATTTCCCGCATTTCATGCGCGACCCGGAACACCGGCTGCCCGGATTTATGCCGCCGGCCCGCGTGCTGCATGATGCGGCGCTGGATGTGCTGAAGGCGCTGGACAGCTACGCCCTGCCATATCTTGCCGCCTTCCGTTATCGCCCGCTGGAACGGCTGCCGCTGATCGATTGCCCGGTGCTGTTGCTGAAGGCGGAACGGGAGCTGGCGGTGCTGAATGCGGCAGTGGATGACATCGCCGCCGCGCTGAAACAGCCGCAGATCGTCGCTGTGGGGGCCGACCCCGCTGCCAAGGTCCGCGCCATCATTCAATTTCTGGACGGGGAAAGCCCATGAACGCCGCCACCGCTGGCCTGCCCGACCGTTTGCCGGTCAAGGTCTGTATCGGTTTTGGTGTCGGCACGGTGGGCGTTTCCATCATGCTGAACGCTGTCACCGCCTATTTCCCCGCCTTCATGTCCACGGTGCTGGGGCAGAGCACGGAGCTGGCGGGTTATCTGCTGATGGCGTCGAAACTCTATGACGCGGTGGCCGATATCATCATCGGCATGATGAGCGACCGGACGCGCAGCCGCTGGGGCCGTCGCCGGCCCTTTCTGCTGGCCGGTGCCCTGGTGTCTTCCCTGTCCTTCCTGATGATCTTCGCCGCCCCCGCCCTGGGGGATCGCGCGCTGATGCTCTATATGCTGGCGGCGCTGGTGCTTTATTCCACCGGCTATTCGCTGTTCAACGTGCCCTATATGGCGATGCCGTCGGAAATGACCGGATCGCGCTATGAACGTTCCCGCCTGTTATCCTTCCGCACCATCTTCGTCTCCCTAGGCCAGATCCTGGCCATGGCGGGCACGGCGGCGGTGATTTCCCATGGCGGCGGCGGGGCGGCGGGTTACCTCACCATGGGCTGGGTGATGGCGCTGGTCATCGGCACGGCGATGGCGCTTTCCTTCTTCGGTACGGCGGCGGCCCCGGTGCTGGCCGTGGCGGCGGGGCCGGTGGAGAAGCTGGCCATTGACTGGCGGGCCGTCTGGCGCAACCGGCCCTTCTGCCTGTTGATGGGGGCCAAAATTTGCCAGTTCCTGGCCTTTGCCAGCCTGGCCACCACCAGCCTGCTGTTCATGCTGAATGTGCTGCATCTGGGCTATGGCGGGCAGATGCAACTGGCGCTCGCCCAGAACCTCGCCACCGGCCTTTCCATGCCGGTCTGGCTGTGGCTGGAACGGCGGATGGGCAAGCGCAACGCCTATATTATCGGTATCGCCCTGATGTCGCTGGGTTCACTCAGCTGGCTGACGGTTGGTGCGGCGGGCGTGGGCACGCCGGGGTTGATCCTGCGCGGGGTTTTGGCCGGGGTCGGGGCCGGGGGGATGATCCTGCTCTCCATCTCCATGCTGTCCGACGCGCTGGCCCATGACCGGGAGGTGACGGGGCTGCGGCGCGAAGGGCTGCTTTCCAGCATCACCGCCGTGATTGAAAAGGCATCCTTCGCGCTGGGGGTGGCGCTGGTCGGCATTCTGTTGAATCTTGCCCATTACCTGCCGACGCGCAACGGTGAACTGGTGACCCAGCCGGACAGCGCCATCACCGCGCTTTATGTCGGATATGTCGGCATTCCGGTGGTGCTGTTCCTGTGCAATGCCGCCTTCATCTTCTTCTATCCCCTGGGCGGGCGCAGTGCGGAATTCACCCGCTGACAGACGGGCCGGGCAGTCACCCGGCCAGTTCCCGCAGCATCGCCACCACGCCGTCGCCCTGCCCTGTTCCGCAATCCTCCAGCATCAGCCGCGCCAGTTCGGCCGTACCCAGGCGCGTTGCATTCAGGGAATAGCGGATGGGCGAGGCAAAAGACGTGCGGACCCCCCAATAGCTCAGGCAATCAAACAGGAACGCCTCGCCATAGACATTGCGATCGAAGACGGAATGTTTGAAGCCGCCTTGCTCCACCAGCAGATCGAAACAGGACATGTAATACCGCATGGCGCGGGCTGATCCGAAGGCGAACTGGTCGTTGATCCCGATCGGATGTGAACTGTGGACCGTCACCAGATTGTCGTCCGGCCTTTGACTGGTCAGCATGGTGTGGGTGAAGCTTTGCACATCCATATCCGGGCGCATACGGATGACCCAGTCATAGGGGCGGCCATTATGTGCCGTCTGACGTTCCAGCAGTTCCGCGCACAGGCGGTTCTGGAAGAACATCTTGCACTGGTTCAGGCGGATGCGGTCGATGCTGCCATCGACAACCTCTGCCGGGAACAGCCGCAGGGCCGCCTGCTCGAACCGATGCTCATTGACCACGATATGGGGCACATCGCCCGCCGTGGCGCGGATGACGGAAGCAGAATCCTCCTTCGGCCCCGCCAGCAGGGCCATGGCGCTGGGGAAGCGCTGCGTGAAACCCTCCCGGGTACGTAATTCGACCGGCAGGCGGTCGAAGACGGTGCGGTTGACCAGTCGTGACACATTATCGTGGGCGCCCAGGCTGAAACCGACCGTATCCCAGGTATTGATGAACAGGTCGGCCTGCAGCGGCCCGATCACCTCTTTGGCGATACGGTTGAAGACGCCTTCGAAGGACCGCAGCTGCCCCACCAGCACCACCGCCACACGCGGACCGGATCGCGGCTTTTCCGCCGGTGCCGGATCGGGGAAGCGGATCCCCAGTTCCTCCGTCAAGGCCAGGAACCGGTCGCGCGCCCAGTCCACGGGCCTTGTCACCGCCACGGGATGGCGTCCATTGGCGAAATAGTTCAGCTTGCGGGCCTCCGGCCCTTGCGTGGTCAGAACGGAGGCGGTCTTGGCCAGCAGCATGCGCGCCTGGCCCTCGTCCGCCGCAGTCAGGCAGGCGCGCCGCAGTGAGAAATAGGTCTGCGGGCCGATGGCCGCTTCCGGGGCGACGGTGGCGGCCAGCAGCGTACGCGCCGCATGTCGCCAGCCACCGACATCCACCAGTTCACTCAACAGATAGGCAAGCACCCGTGTCGGCACCGGCACACCGGCCTTGACGGCCTGCATGACCACACCCGCCACCGCGCGCCGCTGCCAGACATTGGCGACGAACATATAGGTATGGTCGATGACCAGCTTGAGGATATCCATGGCTGCGGCGAAATCACCGGCTGCGATCATCCGTTGGGCGCGGTGCAGCACATGGTCGAACGGAACGCGGGCAACAAGATCACCGTTGCGGGCCATGTCGCCGCTGAACATCACCTGGTTGAGCCCGGCATTCGCCTGGCTCTCGCGGTTGGCGCCCAGGTCGACAGAGTGCAGATCCTCAAGGCGCAGCCGTTCCCCTTGCCGCCCGATATTGAGCGCCAGCAGGGTGGAGCCGGGAACATCATGCCGGATGCATTCCCGCAGGAAATGCCATACGGCCCCGGATGTCGTCCGCTCCAGCGCTTCGAGCGCCGTTTGGATGCCGGCCTGATCGAAGGTGCGCCGCGCCAGATTAAGGTCGATGCTGCGGCGCAGCGTGGGTGCCAGTTCTGGGGCGGCGGTGCCGGCCAGATGGGTGGCGGCGTCGATCTCGTCCGCATCGGCCAGTTGCCACACCATCCGCAGCTTCCAGTACGGGGTTGCCGCCTGGAAGATGGCCTGCCGCACGACCGGATCCAGCACCGACACCGGGTTGTTGAAATTGCAGAAGGTCCGGGCCAGCAGATCGGCGGTACCGGCAGCCATCGCCCGACCGGCGCTGTGGCGGGTCAATCCGGCCAGCACCAGGGCGCTGCCCACCTTGCCCTGCATATTTTCCAGCAGCCCGGCCACGGCTTCCGGCGTGGCTGTGGCCAGATCGAAACCGGCCGGCGGCTGCCACTCGCCCGTCGGCTGTGCGGTGGTGAGGAATTTTTCGATGCTGGCCTTGCGCGCCAGCTTGCCGCTGGAGCTTTTGACCAGGAAGCCCGGTTCCAGCAGATGCACCTCCGCCACCGGCAGGCCGCAGAGGGAGAAAATGGTCTTGCGGATATCGGCATCAAGCGCGGGCCAGCCCGCGCTGGCGGTCTTGGTTTCCGCCAGTACGGCCAGCACGTCGGAACCGTTGCCGGCATCAAACCGGCTGAACAGGATGTTTCGGCCAGGATGCAGGCCGGGCACGCTGTTCAGCGCGTCCTCCGCCTCATGGGCCACAAGGTTGCGACCATTGACGATGATCATGTCGTCGACGCGCCCGATGACGAACAACTCGCCATCGCGCATCATTCCGATGTCGCCCGTATGGTACCAGCCGTCTTTCAACCGCGCCGCCGTGATATCCGGCAGGCGGAAATAACCGTCGAACAGATAGGGGGAGCGCAGGCAGATTTCCCCCGTTTCACCGGGTGCCGCCGCCCGTCCGTCGGGGTCGCGCAGCTCAATCTCCACGCCTGCGATGGGGCGCCCGCAGGAGACATAGGATGCCGCCGGACCCGGCCCGCCGTCACGCACGGCGGTGCCCGGCATTGTCTGGGTGACACCGAACACATTTTCAGCCATGGCGTAGCTGACCTGCAGCTTGCCCCGGTCAAGGCCCATCGGGCCATAGCGTTCGCTGAAAATGTCGAACGCGGCCTTGCGGCACGGCTCTGAACAGTTGATCACCGCCTTGACCGAGCGGAGATCCCAGCGGCGATCCCCCCGGTCGGCGCGGGCGATATGGTGGAAGGCGAAATTCGGCAGCCAGAAATATTGCGCCCGCTCCCGTTCGACATAATCGAACAGGCGGGTGGGGACGACCACCCATTCCTGGGCGTCCAGGCTGATGATGGGGCAGCCCACCACCACCGGCACGATGAAGGAACTGATCAGCCCCATATCATGGTAAAGCGGCAGCCAGCTGGCGATGGTGTCGCCGGTATTGATGCCGATGCTGGCGCCATAGGCGGCCACCTGGCGCAACACGGCACCATGGCTCAGCATCACGCCCTTCTTATGGCTGGTGGTGCCCGAACTGTGCTGCAGGAAAGCCACATCCCCAGCGCTGGCGGGCCGGCAGAGCTTCGCGGCGCCGTCGCGCACCTCGTCCCAGCCCATCGGCACCGTTTCTCCGGTGGCGAGGATGGGCCAGTCACCCGCCGGAATCACAGCGGCGGTTGCCGCCGATGCGATCACCGCCGCCGGGCGGATACGGTCGAACAGCACCCGCATGGAAGCCGCGAAGATGGCGGGATCCTGCTTGCTGGTCAGCGGCGGCAGGAAGGTCGGGACAATACCGCGCAGGATGCAGCCGATGAAGGCGGCATAAAGATGCTCGCTGTGATCCAGCACGATGGCCACGATCGACCCCGGCTGTATCCCGGAAAGCCGCCGCCCCCAGCCGGCCGCCAGTGCCAGCATGTAGCCATTGCACAGTTCTGCTTCCTGATCCCCCTTCACCAGCAGGGCGAAACGGTCCTGTGGCCGGGCCAGCGCGCGGTTGACGAAGGCGCCGAAAAGATTGCCATCGCCGACATTGCCCGGTGCCAATGGCTGCAAATTCTGCTGTACCAGCCATTGCACCGATCCGGAGATGGCTGCCGCTGCCGGTGCAGGCGTAAGGCTGCCCGCCGGCGGCGGTGCTGCGGTTTCATTGTCATGCACATGACTGGCCGCCAGCACGTCGCGGATGGCGGCGACACTGGTGGCCTTGACCGTCTGGTCGAAGCTGAAGCGTACGCCGAAGGCCGCTTCGACCAGCAGGATGATGGCGAACTGCTTCAGGCTGTCCCAGCCCGGCGTTTCGTTGATGCCGGATCGTTCCGTCAATGCCCCTGCGGCCAGACCCAGTTCACCGGCGATGACCGCGCGCAGGGACCGCTCGACACGGCGCGGGCCGGCGGGCACGGCTGCGGCTTGCGGTGCCGCCCCCATTGCAGCGCGCGGCGCACCGGCGCCGGCGGCGACATGTGGCGTAAAGGGGCTGAGCGACACGGCCGACAGATAGATATGGCCCGCCATCGCCTTGTAGACGGCCGTATCCAGATGTTCTTGATCCTGGGGCAGTTTGGTCAGTTCGCGCGGAATATCCAGCGGGGGAACAACCGTGATGTCGCGGCTGCGCGCCAGGGTGCTGAAGCGCAGATAAAATTCCCATGCGGCCTGTTGCAGGGCCGGTCGCCCCTCGTTCGTCACCACCGGCGCGCAGAAGAAGAACAGGCGTGCCGATGGCTGGCGTTCGCGCACATAATCGACAATGCGCATCCAGTCATCCGCCGCCTCTGTCGGGGTGGGGCGGGGGGCTTCGACAAAATCATCATGGATATGGGGAACCCGCTTGTCCTTTACCGGAAAGGTGAAGGAAAAGGGGGGCAGATTATTGCCGACATAGTTCCAGTACGGGATGCGGAGATCGAGAAGATTATCGAACAGGATGGCATCGAAAACCTCGTTCTCCAGATTTTCGAAAAGATTGGGCTGGCTCTTCGGCAACCCGCGCAGACCGATATGGTCGCGGTAATTCTCCGTCACCCATTCGGTTATGCATTCCCGGTCCTCCGCGGTAAGCGCCGGGTTTTCCAGCCGGAATTCGCCGATCAGGTCGCCCAGCGGCGGCATGGTGCGGGTGCCGTCGATATAATAATCGACGAAATGTTTTGCACTGGGAACCACGGCGTTATTCAGTCTGTTCCAGGAATATTCATTCCCCAGGAAAACACCGGGTATGTTTGTCAGGCAGGAGCCGAGAATGGCAAATTTTTTCATTGTGAAAATCCCCAGTATAAATTTTTCTTTTGATCAAACGCCCCGTTTGAACGCTTCGTATTCATCCGGCACGCCGCAGAAAATAACCTCGTCGGTGCCGATGACAGCGTAGCGGATATCGCGGCCATCCCGGATCAACAGGTTGTACATCGGCGCCACATAGGTTTCCTTCAGCCCCATGGCCGCCGCCCCGCCATCGCGGAATTCGCCGTAGGCGTCGGTGAACAGCCCCGTTGCCCCGAAATGGTACAGGCCCGTGCAGCACAGATCGCTGATCGGCACCTTCTCCGTCGTCTGGGTCACCCGGTCGCTGTCCGGCGCTGCCGGGCGCACATAGGACCAGTTGGCACCGCTGCCCCGGAAAACCTCCAGATACCCGTCCACCTTGGCCGGATCGAACCGGGTGGGGAAGCGGAAGCCGGGGCGGAACGTGTCGATATTAAAGATGGTCAGCGGTTCTGCCCGGTCGATCCCCGCCTTTTCCAGGCCAAGCGCCACGGTTTCCGCCTGGCCGCTGGTCGGGGCATCCAGCACGGCGATGCGGGCATCCCGGATGCCCATGGCCTGGCATTCCGCCCGCACGAAATCCGCCGTTCCCATCACATCGCGCAACACGAACAGGAAGGGCAGATCGGGGAAATAGGCCTCGAAGCTGCGCACGGCATGGGCAAACACGCTCTGCCCGTGTGCCGCCAGCATATATTTTGGCAGGGTATAGCCGGCATCGGTGAAGCGGCGG
>Ga0209373_10002269_pt1 | contig 19691 bp, 18 predicted proteins | sample Higcelweek5metaG_FD_187173 | JGI IMG/M metagenome (GOLD analysis project Ga0209373, IMG submission 187173) | Freshwater pond sediment microbial communities from the University of Edinburgh, under environmental carbon perturbations - High... | ecosystem: Environmental > Aquatic > Freshwater >... | reverse complement strand
CGCCGGGATGACGCAAAGGGAAAACAGGCTCAAAAGCGGTGAAGACGTAAAAATGAAAGTCCCACAAAAACCCGTAATTGCGAGCGCACGCTTGTGCGCGCGGCAATCCAGGATCGTTAGAATGAATGTTACCTCCTGTGACTCTGGATCCCGGCCTGCGCCGGGATGACGCAAAGGGAAAAACAGCCTCAAAAGCGGTGAAGACGTAAAAATGAAAGCCCCACAAAAACCCGTCATTGCGAGCGCACGCTTGTGCGCGCGGCAATCCAGGGTCGTTAGAATGAATGTTACCACCTGCGACTCTGGATCCCGGGTCAAGCCCGGGATGACACTGTATTTTTGTTGCGTTGCGCGCAGGACTTGTTCAGGCCTTGAAGAAAAAAAAGCCATAAGCATTCCCCAAACCCCACCGTCATCCCGGAAAACCCGAAGGGTTTATCCGGGATCCAGAGTCACGAAAACAGGGGCTCATTGAACGACCCGGATCGCCACGCCCCACAGGCGTGCGCTTGTAAGGGGACGGTATGTATGACGTGATGGGCGATGAACCAAATTACCTTTTCTGGGCATCTTTCTTTCGTGAAAAGCTGACGCTGCCGACTTCGTCGAGCGTCAAACGTTCTTGACGGCGCTCTTCGTGTTTTTCGGCCTCAATGCGGTTTTCTTCGGCAATTTCGTAGCGTTTTTGTTCTTCGAACAGCTCAGCTAATTTATCGAGCGAGAGATTGACGGCAATTTCTGCTGTCTTACGTTTCTTTTCATACAGCGCCATTTGCGCCAACGCTTTTTTAATATAGGAGCCATAGGTCAGACCCCATTCCGGGTTCTTTTCGACCAGCTTTTTTTGCTCTTCTTTTTCTTTTTTCAAACGCTCAATATCGGCTTCTATTTTTGCCAACTGCTCTTGCAGCTTCACAACCAAAAGGCGTTGTTCATCCACATAGCTTTTTTGCAACTTGATAAGCGTTGCCAAACTCTTCATGGCTTAAGCCTTCTTCGGCTTCGGTGGCCATGGCTTGCCCAAGACCTTTGCCAGCTTCGTATAGCCGCCCGCCAGCGTTTCGCTTTCCGTTTTGCCTTGGCGCAAGAAATCTTCAAGCGCCCCATAGTAAGTCATCGCTTCGTCAACTTCAGGGTTCGATCCTTTGCGATATGCGCCAAGGCGGATCATCTCAGCCATGTTTTCGTAACTCGCCAAATGACGCCGCGCCGTCGTCACAATCAGATTTTCAGGATCGGAATTGCAGCCCGGCATCGTACGCGAAATGCTGCGCAACACGTTCACAGCTGGATAACGGCCGCGCTCGGCAATCGAACGATCCAAAACAATATGGCCATCCAAAATGCCGCGCGCGGCATCGGCGATGGGCTCGTTATGATCGTCGCCATCCACGAGAACGGTAAACAGGCCCGTAATGCTGCCCATCCCCGCCTCGCCCGGGCCTGCGCGTTCAAGCAGCTTGGGCATTTCGGCAAAGGTCGTCGGCGGATAGCCTTTCGTCGTCGGTGGTTCGCCCGCGGCCAACCCAATCTCACGCTGCGCCATTGCAAAACGCGTGACGCTGTCCATCAAACATAAAACATTGTTGCCTTCGTCACGAAAATATTCGGCTACGGCAAGCGTCATATAAGCGGCCTGACGGCGCATGAGCGGCGCTTCATCTGATGTGGCCACAATCACAACGCTGCGGGCCAAGCCTTCCTCACCGAGATCGTCGTGAATAAATTCCTGGACTTCGCGGCCACGTTCACCGATCAGGCCAATCACAGACACATTGGCCGATGTGTAACGCGCGATCATCGACATCAACACCGATTTGCCGACGCCGGAGCCCGCAAAAATACCCATGCGTTGACCGCGACAGCATGTCAAAAACGTATTGAGCGCGCGCACGCCAAGATCAAGTTTTGTACCCACGCGTTGACGTTTGTGTGCAGGCGGCGGCAATGCGCGGATGGGTTGAAGGCGCGGGCCCATCGGCAAGGGCCCCTTCCCGTCAATGGGCTCACCAAGCGCATTAATCACACGCCCCAGCCACGCTTCAGTCGGCGCAATGGTCGGTTGCGCCTGCGAGGCGATGGCTTTGCACCCCAAACCGATTCCATCGAGCGTGCTGAACGGCAGCAAAAGGGCACGATCATCACGAAAGCCCACAACCTCACACAGGACATGCCGCCCGCCACGCGCCACGAGCTCACAGCGCCCACCTACGGAAAGATAGTGCTCAACGCCTGCGACTTCGACCAAGAGCCCCTGCACAGCCGCCACGCGCCCGAAGACTCGGGTGCCCGGCAAAGCCTCGATATCGGCCAGAATTTGGCTGGACTCGTCAAACATGGAAAAAGCCTTCGCGGGAGGGAATTGCTAACGATTTGGATTATATAGGAAAAACATTTTAAATCGAAGAAATTATTTTCTGTTAATAATGTTTACTTTTTGTTAAAACTAATGAGAGAGATAGTGTAAGTAAGGTTAACGTGATGAATGCCCCCACGCCCTCACCTGATTGCGACCGGGAGTGTTTATCGGCCCACTTCTGCTTTCCGACTATCCCCTAGTCTATGAGGTTTACTCATGCGCGTTCTTCTTGTTGAAGATGATGTTTCCGTTGCAAAAAGCATTGAGCTTATGTTGCAAGCGGAAGGGTTTATTGTCGATACCACGGACCTTGGTGAAGATGGGCTCGAGATCGGCAAGCTCTATGATTACGACATCATCATTCTTGATCTGATGCTTCCCGATATTGATGGTTATGAAGTGCTGCGCCGCTTGCGGGCCGCGCGCGTAACCACCCCGATCCTGATTCTCTCCGGTTTGTCCGAGTTGGACAACAAGATCAAAGGTCTTGGCTTCGGCGCCGATGATTATCTGACCAAACCTTTCGATCGCCGCGAACTTGTGGCGCGTATTCACGCCATCATCCGCCGCAGCAAAGGTCATTCGGACAGCGTGATCCGCACGGGCAAGCTGACCGTCAATCTTGATGCCCGCACCGTTGAAGTCGGCGGCGCGCCACTGCATTTGACGGGTAAAGAATATGGCATTCTTGAGTTGCTGTCCTTGCGCAAGGGCACAACGTTGACCAAGGAAATGTTCCTCAACCACCTGTATGGCGGCATGGACGAACCTGAATTAAAGATCATCGACGTGTTCGTGTGCAAGTTGCGTAAGAAGCTTGCACAAGCGGCGGGCGGCGACAATTACATTGAGACAGTCTGGGGCCGTGGTTATGTGCTGCGCGATCCGCCGGGCACAGAGACAGGCAAGCTGCCGAGCAAAGCAGCTGGCTAACCGTTCTTAAACGACAAAGAAAAAGGCCCGCCAATACGGCGGGCCTTTTTTTATGAGACAAAAGGAAAAAAAATCAGACCCGTGCGGTCGTTGAAAACGTGGATGCGGAAGCAAGCGGTGGCGCCCCTGTTGCCGGTGCCGTAGGCGGGAGCATGCCTGTGGCAGGACGGGTCGTCATCACATACATGCCACGTTCGTTTTCAAGCGGTTTGAACTTGTCCGAAATGCCGAGCACCGTTTCAGCGCCACCCAAGAACAACACGCCATCGGGCGCAAGCACATGGCTCATCGCATCGAGCACGCGTGTTTTCGTCGGTTGATCGAAATAGATGAGCACATTACGGCAATAGATGATGTCAAAAACGCCAATCGGCCCAAAATCCATGAGCAAATTGCCTTCCTTAAATTGCACCATCTGGCGCAATTCGTCTTTGACCTGCCACTTATCAGAACCAATCTGCGAGAAGTATTTCATCAGCATCGTAATCGGCAAGCCGCGCTGCACTTCGAACTGCGAATAGATGCCGCTCTTGGCGCGCTCGACCATTTCCGAAGACAGATCTGTCCCGAAGATATCGATCTTCCAGCCCTGCACCTTCGCCGCTTCTTCTGAAAAAATCATCGCGAGCGAATAAGCTTCTTGACCGCTTGAGGCAGCCGAAGACCAAATCCGAATATGCCGCTTGGATGCCCGCGTGCGCAAAAGCTCCGGCAGCAAAATCTTGCGGAACTGGTCGAACGGTTTCTGGTCGCGGAAGAAGAACGATTCATTGGTCGTCATAGCTTCCGTGATGTCGCGAAGCATTTGCTCTTCGCGCTTCGTGCGGACAGACTGGGCCAAATCTTCAAGTGTCTTCAGGTTCCATTTCCGCGCAACAGGCACAAGACGCGATTCAAGCAGATACGCCTTGTCCTTCGTCAGAACCAAGCCTGAGCGCTGCTTTACTAAAACAGAAAACAGGTCAAAATCTTCAGGCTTCATGCGATTCCCCTTGTTGCGATTTGACGCACAAAACCGCCAATGTCTTGAACAGGCAGCATCGCCGAACATAACCCTGCCGACGCGACCGCGCCCGGCATACCCCAAACGACACTCGTCGCTTCATCTTGCGCAATAATGCTGCCGCCAGCTTTCACGACCACATCGCTCCCGCGCGTACCGTCTTGCCCCATACCCGTCAGAATAACGACGAGCAATTTGCGTCCGTAAATGGCCGACAGCGAGCGCAGCATCGGATCGACGGCTGGCCGACAGAAATTCTCCGGCGCATCTTTTGTCAGATGAACGGTTGGGCCCGTTTCCTTGCCCTCGATCAACATATGAAAATCGCCCGGCGCGATATAATATTGGCCCGGCACCAGAACATCGCCCTCTTTAGCTTCGTTGCAGATCACGCCGCATTGACGCGAAATATGCTCAGCCAAAATCGCGGTAAAGGCAGGCGGCATATGTTGCGTGATGACGATCGGCTGCGAAAGGCCCGTGCCAAGATCTTTGATGACTTTGAAAAGCGCTTGCGGCCCGCCCGTTGAACTGCCGATGGCAATCGCTGCAGGTTTTGAAAAAGGCTCTTTACGTAACACCACATCTTTGCTTGTCGGCAAGACGGAAACCGGACGCGCTGTCTCGGCGCGACGTGGGAGAGGCGCGGCTGAAGGGGTTACACCCGGGCGCGGCGCCGCAGGTTGCGCCAAAGGCGCTTTAACAGCTGGCGTTGCCCGTGCTACAGCGGCCGCCTCTTGGGCTGCTAAAGCGGACGGCGAAGGTTCGCGCACGCCCGAGCGACGTGCCAAAGCGCCGAGCGCTTTGACTTTATCGACGAGTTCACGCTGGAAATCCTCTGCCCCCATCACTTCATGGCTGCTCGAGGGTTTGGGAATATAATCCGTCGCGCCCAAGGACATCGCTCTCAGGCTGATTTCGGCATTTTTTTGCGTAAGGGTCGAGGCCATGATAACCTGAACAGCTCCATCAATGTCTTTAAGCTTGGGCAAAGCCGTAAGCCCGTCCATCACGGGCATTTCAATATCAAGAACAATCACATCAACCGGCTCGCGCGCCAAGGAGCGCACGGCTTGTTCCCCGTTGCTCACGGAAACAGTGATGCGCAGACACGGATCGCTTTCAATCGCACGCGCGATAGCGCCACGAATGAACGCGGAATCGTCAACGATCATAACGCGATAAATCTCATCGCACGCGCAAGCTCGATCATCTTTATTTCCGGGCGTGAAGGTCATAGGCACCAAACTGTTACAAACGTTGTTGTTTAAAAAAGAATCCCAAGGCTCGAATCAACCATCTACGACCCCAAGCTGCGAAAGCTTGCTCCGAACGATGTCGGCGTCAAAGGGTTTCATGATATATTCGTTCGCGCCATTCGTCATCGCTTCCTGAATATGTTTCATATCGTTTTCTGTCGTGCAGAACATAACGATAGGCTCGCCCCCATTGGGCAGCTTGCGCAGCGCGCGTAGAAACTCCATCCCGTCCATGACCGGCATATTCCAGTCCAAAAGGATAAGATTTGGCATGCTCCGCTGACAGGCTTCCAAAGCCAGCTGACCATGCTCAGCTTCCTCACAGGTAAAGCTGAGAGCTTCAAAGATTTGCCGCGCTACCTTGCGAATCACGCGGCTATCATCGACGATCAGACAGGTTTTCATTATCAACCTCAATGGCTTTGCTAAAGAGAATTAAGCTGCGGCTTGGTCTTCAAGTTTAAGAAGACGTTTCACGTCCAGAACAATCAAGAGCATATCCTTTAAGCGATAAACGCCATCCGAAATCTCACGCCAACGTTCATTAAGCGTCGCTGGCGTCTTCTCATAATCCGAAGCCAACAACGCCATGACCTCGCCCACTTGATCGACAATCAGGCTATAAAACTCGCCATTATAGTCAACGACGACGCTCATGCTCTTCACGTCCGCTTCACGCGGGGGAAGCCCCAGACGGGTACGGACATCAATCGCCGTCACGATGCGACCGCGCAGATTAAGCGATCCGGCGACCTCTTTCGGCGAAAGCGGCACACGCGTAATCTTTTGCGGCCCCAAAACGTCTTGAACCTGAAGGACGGGAATGCCGAACAACTGCCCATCGATGAGCATGGTGACAAACTCGCGGCTTGTCGAATCCTCAAGGGCTGTCGTTGTGGTTTTGGCGGGAAGATTAGTTTGCGCTGTCATGGCTGACCTTTACGTTGCTTAAAGTCTGTTGAAGCGAGGAAAGAAGATCGTCGCGGTTAAACTTAGCGACATAGTCGGTGAACCCTGCCTGACGGCCGCGTTCGACATCGCGTGGCGTTGCATGTGAGGACAAGGCGATAAACGGCGTTTCGCCCCACCTACCGCCTTCTTTGCGCACGGTGCTGGCAAACTCGTACCCATTCATGCCCGGCATTTCAATATCGCTCACGATAACATCGAAATCTTCGCCGTCTTCGCGCAATTTAAACGCTTGCGAAGGATTCTCAACCGCCGTCACCGTATAACCAGCCACGGACAGAAGCGGCGAAAGCAAGTTACGGAAGAACGGGCTGTCATCGACCAGAAGAATCTTGTGCAGTTTCTCCTCGCCAAATGAAGATTCTTCTTGTGCGCCGAACCAATCTTGATAGGCCATCGAAAGATAATGGCCCGTATCGACGATATCGGTCGCTTTACCGGAAATGATGGCACTGCCCAAAAAGCCCGGACGCGACGCCGAAAGGTTCACTTCCACATGATCTTCGACAATATCGACGATTTCATCGACGATCAGCCCCATGCTCCGGTCTTGATCGCTAAAGACCAAAACAGGTTGCGAGCCTTCGCTTCTCATCTGGAAGTTCACATCGATTGGCACGAGCGGCATAAGCTTGCCACGATATTGCACAACGGGTTTGCCATCTGAATGTTCAACCATTTTAAGGTCAAATTCTTCAAGACGCGCGACGAGCGCGAGCGGCACAGCCTTGGGCGCGTCCCCACCAGCGCGGAAGAGCAACAAGGACTGTTTGGTCAGCCCCTTGGCGTGACTCGTCCGTGATTTCTGAAGGTCCAGCGATTCCGACCCTGCCCCATGGATTTCGCCCGCATAAGCGGCCACACCGTTGGGGTCCAAAATCATGACGACGCTGCCGTCGCCCAAGATCGTGTTGCCCGAGAAGATTGAGATGCCGCGCAAGATCGGCGAGACAGGCTTGACCACGATTTCTTCAGTGTCAAACACGCGATCAACGATGATACCGAAGGTCGAGCTGCCGACTTGAACCACAACGATAAAGGCAAGCTCGCCGCTATCCTTATCTTCACCAAGCTTGAGCGTGCGGCGGAGCGAGACGAGCGGCAACAACCTGTTGCGCAAACGCAAGACTGGCGTGTTGTTGATCATCTCAATCTTGTATTCGCTTTGCGAAGAGGCATGCACCAATTCGATCACACTGATTTGCGGAATAGCGAAGCGTTCACCCGCACATTCAACAATCAACGCCGAGACAATCGCCAAGGTCAACGGGATCTTGATCAAGAAGCGCGAGCCTCGCCCTTCTGTCGATTGCAAATCGACCGTACCGCCGATTTTCTCGATGTTCGTTTTCACGACATCCATACCCACGCCGCGCCCCGAAACAGCCGTCACCTTCGTCGCCGTTGAAAAGCCCGGCTTGAAGATGAATTGCATGATCTGTTGATCGGTCATGTTGGCCACTTCGCCTTCGCTAGCCATGCCGTTTTCAACGATCTTTTGTTTGATCCGGCTGAGCGGCAAACCCTTGCCGTCATCGCTGATCTCGATAATGATATGACCGCCTTCATGATAGGCATTCAAGCGCACAACGCCCGTCTCTGGCTTGCCAGCCATCGCACGATCCGCAGGCAGCTCGATGCCATGATCCGCCGAATTACGAACCATATGTGTGAGCGGGTCTTTGATAAGTTCCAAAACTTGGCGATCCAATTCGGTTTCAGCGCCGACCATTTGCAGGTCGATCTTTTTGCCGAGTTCGAGCGACAAATCGCGAATAATACGCGGCAGCTTAGCCCACGCATTGCCAATCGGTTGCATGCGGGTCTTCATGACGCCTTCTTGCAATTCCGAGGTGACGTGGTTGAGGCGCTGCAACGGCGCGGCAAACGGATTATCCTTTTGCGTGCGCGAGATTTGCATGAGCTGGTTACGTGTCAGCACAAGCTCGCTGGCGATGACCATAAGATTTTCAAGCTGATCCACACTCACGCGGATCGTTTGGCTCGAAACGGAAGGTTCTTTAACCCCCTTGTCGTCCCCACCATCTTTAGCAGGTGTGGGCACCAAAGCGTTGACTTCGGGCTTTGGTGCAGCAGCGACAGGTTCTACCTTTTGCGCTTTACCAGTTTGATCGGCCGGAACAGGCGTAAACCCAAACTCATCGGCTTCGGCCTGAACAGGTGCCGATGCGGCTTGAGCGGGCTCCGCTGGCGCAGCGGCGGCTGGCGCTGACGGCGATTCAGCCGCGGCATCACGGCCCTCGGCCATCGCGTTCAATTCTTTAATCAGATCTTCGTCATCGCCCGGCGCTTCGGCTTGCGTTTCTTCAAGCACCGCCAAAAGCGTTTTGATCCGATCAATGGATTTCAAAATCAACGTGACCGCATGCGGCGTAACGGTCAATTCATGATCGCGAAATTTACCTAAGATGTTTTCACCCGCGTGCGCGACATGTTCCAAGCGCGGCAACCCCAAGAACCCGCAGGTTCCTTTGATCGTGTGAACCAATCTGAAGATGCTACCCAGCAACTCCGGATTTTCCGGGTTTTGTTCGAGCTTTACGAGCTCCACATCGATCTCGCCGATGTTCTCGTTTGTTTCGGTCAGGAATTCGCGAAGCAGATCATCCATGTTCATGTCCTCTGTTTGGGGTGCCGATTCCCAAGGTGGGGCAGCAACCGATAGTGAGCACCAATCCTTAAAAAAACCTTATACTTCATGATGCTTATCGTATTCAGGCGGGACCGCCTCAAGGATCAGATCCAACCGATCAGCTTCAGGAGCTTCATGCGAAATAAGCACCCCAAACTGTTCAGCAAATCTACCCGTGATATAGGGCTGGATCGTCCGCGGGGTAAGCTCTTCAATCGCAACACTTGCTTCCAAGGCAGATTGAAAAGCAGGCGAAAGCCCCGCATTCCGGCCCGTTATCTCAAGACGGCAAATGATTTTGTCATTGTCCGTGAGTCGATGCAACGCGATTGCGCCGCCATACGCCAAGATCTCTTCCGCCATCACCATCGCGTTGACGAGAATCTTTAACGCGCCGCGCACATCGGCAAACGGCTGCATATCGATCGCGTCGCTCCAAGTGAGTTTAATTTTGCCGACAGAAAAATATTGCTCAAGAATCTGACGCACATCACGCACCGGGAGATTCTCTTCACTTCCAGCGCGGCCATAAGCGACTCGGAAAAGCCGCAGCCGCCGCGCAGCTTGCGCGGCACTATTGCCGATCAACGTCATGGCTTCAGCCTCGACCGATGGCCCAATATCCTCAATCAGCTCCACACCATTGTTGATCGCACTCACAGGGCTGATCAAATCATGGCAGAGCTTGGAAGATAAAAGGTCAAGGACGCGCAGGTCTATGTGCATGGATGGCCCCTCTCAAGGCAGGCGGCGCAAACAAAGGGTCAAAAACCCCCGGCTTTGCGCCAAAAGAAGGCGATAAGATTCTTTATGTTTACAGTTGCGCGACATTCGTTAAATGATCATTAATAGGCAGGTTCGAACATTCATCTTTTTGTGCGCGCTCTTATGAAAATAGCCTTTGTCGCCTCCCCCACGCCCCAAGCCCAAGAATCGCTTCTTGAGCTGCAACAACGTTATGGCGCCGCCACCATTGAAGAAGCCGAGACGATTGTCGTCCTCGGCGGTGACGGGCTCGTCCTTAAGATGCTGCATGCCACGCTCGGCATGGGCAAAACGATCTATGCGCAAAGACGCAGCCAGTCGGTGGGCTTCCTGTGCAACGATTATAACCCAGATCGTTTAGTCGAACGACTTGAGACGGCGCAACGCGTTGAACTGCACCCCTTAAAGGTCGAATGCAAAAAAACGGACGGCTCGATCGTTACAGCAAGCGCTATCAACGAAGTGACGCTGCTGCGCGCCTCACCACAATCGGCGAAGCTTAAGGTCTGCGTGGACGGGATCGAACGCATCCATTGCTATAGCGGCGATGGGTTGCTCGTTTCGACGCCTGCGGGCAGCACGGCCTATAACCATTCCGCAGGCGGGCCCATTATGCCGCTCAATTCCGGTACACTCGTTATGACGGCGATTTGCGGATTCCGCCCCCGCCGGTGGAGCTATGCTATCCTTCCCCAAGACGTCCGCATCGACATCGAAGCGCTTGAGACGCAAAAACGTCCAATCCAAGTCGAAGCCGGTTTCGAAAACATCCGCGACATTGCTTCGGCGCGGATGTGGCTGGACAAAGAAACGCAATTCACGCTTCTTTTCGATCCAGATCAACATCTTGGCGAGCGAATTATCCGCGAACAGTTCATGCCCTGAAGCCGCAGCGGTCCTAAGCTCTAAGCCAGGCCCTACCGGATGTGTGACAATTTCGTCTCAACAAAGATCTCAGCGAATCAGTTTAATCGCTTAATCCGCATAAGTTTTTTGACTGATTCGCAAAAATCCGTTAACCTTACCCGCCGTTCGCGCGTTCCGCTTTTTTCGCCCTTTGCTGGTAGGTTACCTAATGACTACCTCTCAAGACCAAGTGATGTCCCCCTTTTCACTCAAAGCTTTTGTGCTGGGGGCACTGCTCATCCTATGCGCAGGTATGAGCGCGGCGACGCTCTACGTTAAAGTTAATCTTGATCGCGCGGAAACGACGCTCTCCTCTCCCGATATGGCCTTTGCGCCCAGCGAAGATCTCTATGAAAAAACGATTATTGCTTTGGGTTACGGCGGTTTCTTAGGCGCAGCACAAAGTTTTGTGATGCAGCATGACCGCGCAGCGCTCAGCGATATGCGCATGAATTATAAGACGGCGCAGGAAGTGCTCTCGCGTCTCGGCGATAAAGCCTCAACGCCTGTACGGCGCGATATTCACGCAATTCTTGATCTTTTCGCAGGCATTGTCACAAAGGCCGAAGGCGGTGAAAATGCGTTAGGCACGGGCCTTGATCAAGCTGATCTGCTTGCCGCAACGGCGGCGCTTAATACGCTCGATGCGCGCTTGGCTACGGCCAAAGCCACCCTGCGCGTGCAAGCGCAAGCTCAGCTGAAAAGCTGGAGCCTGATCATGATGGTTCTCGCGCTTGGTGGGTTGCTGATGGCGGCGGCCCTCGCCTTTTGGTCGCTTTTGTCACCCGAAGGCCGCCGCAATGAAGATCTGGGGCGTCTGGCGCAAAGCGTCTCAAACCTTGTGCATGGCGACAGCCAAAAAGCGGTTTGGGGCATCGAACGTGATGACAAGATCGGTGAGCTGGCTCGCACGATTGATTTGGCGCGTATGTATTTCACGCAAATCCCTGATGTCTCTTTGGCGGGCGAAGACGGCCCTATTCGATTAAAGTTCGATGGGGAATCGCGTTCGCTTTTCCAAGCGTTGATGAAGAAAATGACCGATAGCTTCGAGCGTGCCGGACAAAGCTCGCAAAGCTTGACGGGCGCGATGAACGCACAACAAGACCTGCTCCGTTCGCTTGTGGGACAAATGCAAGACGCGCTGGACGACGTGCGCGATCAAGGTCGCTCTGGCAACAACATGGTGCAGGAACTCTCGAGCGCGCTGGCCGGAGCCGCAACCTCATTGGCCAAAACGCAAGAAGAAAGCACCAACCGCCTGACCAGCCTGGTTCCGGCCATGAGGGAACGCATCCAGAATATGGCCGAGGTCACGCATCTTGCCGGACAGCAAGTCTCGCAATCACTGCAAAATCTCATGACATCGGAAACCTCGTTGCGCCAAAGCGCCGGGCAAAGCCAACAAGTCGTCAAACAACTGGCCCAAGCGACAAACCAAGTCGGCGAGCGGATGTTTGCGGCGCTCAACTTGATGCAAGCCACGAGCAAAGCGCTGGGCGACACCATTGATTCCAGCCAAACGCGGTTCAACGAAGCCGTCGATACGCTGGCGCGTGGCGAAACGAATATGACCAAGATTCTCTCACGCGCAGAATCTCGCTTAGCCAGCTCGGTCAATGCCGAAGAAAATATGGCGGCCCTCGTCTCGCGCACAACAACGAGCGCCGAGAAGCTTGAAAAGGTCGTGAACGCCATCAGCACGCGTCACGAGACCGTGGATGAGCAAATCCTGACTGCGGCGCATCGCATGGATGCCATCGTGGCGAACTTCGACGCCGCGCAACGCGCTATGAATGAATCCGCTGGCCAGATCCGTCGCGATGGGGCCTTGGTTGCCAACCTGCTGACCGAACTACGCAGCAACAACGATCAGCTTTTGACCAGCATCAGCCAGAATAGCCAAGTCAGCTTTAACGCCGCGCAGGGCCTGGCTGAAAAGAGCCATGCGCTCATGCAACGTCTTGAAGTGCAAATCGGGCAGCAAGCGCAAATGGCCGAAAGCCGCATTGATGAGCTGACCGCGCAAGGCCAAGCCATGGCGCAACAGGCCAGCTCCTCGACCGCTACGCTTTCGCAGGCCGTTGTCGGGCTTAAGGGCGAGCAAGAAAAGCTTGCCACCGCACGCTCACGCTTTACAGAAACGCTCAACGATCTGGGCATGAAGCTTGAAAGCCATGCGACCTCTACCTTCGGCAAGACGGAACAATGGGCGGCGCAGAGCTTCTCGAAGATCTCGTCGATCACGGAGCAGATGGAAAGCTTCATGTCGCGCCTGAGCATGCTGGGTCAGTTGACCGGTACGCTTGGCACCGTGGCGGGGCAGCTGGGGCAGTTAGTTCCTGTCCTCACGCAAGTCGGCGGCACAGCGCTGGCCGCGCTACCCGCCGCCGAAGGCCATACCCAACCGCTCGTAACCATCGATATGGAAGAGACCAAAACCTTGATCGTCGAACAGACCAAGGACGTTATTGGTGAGCTGCAAAAGCAGTGGCATCAGGCTGTGGTCCAAATCGAATCCATGCATGACCAATTGGCACAGATTGTCATTCAACAAAAAGATCAGCTTGAAACGCGCTTGGTCGTTATGGACAAAAAGCTGCGTGAAACGACGGAAGCTTTTGCCGATACGGAAGCCCGCATCCAAGCCGATGAGAAACAAGCTGAGATTATTGATGAGGTCATCGCCGCCGTCAGTAAAATCAATCAACACGTGCTTGAACTGGACGGCGTTATTGAAGAATCCGGGATCAGGAAAGAAAACCGCTCGGCTTAAACGCCTTTAAAACCAAGAAATTAACCATAACAGACCGAAAAAGCAGAGAAAAACAGTCGTCAGTCCTATTTCCCATTGTCAAGGATGGGGTTTCTTGGTAATTACGATTCGGTATCAATTATTTTATTTACTCCAGCCACAGAGAGTCGGCCATGAAACTTAAATTCTTTGCCCTTTTGGCAACGCTTTTGATGCTCCCCTTAGGCGCAGCGCAAGCGGCCTCGTACACCTATTCCGGCACAACTGACCTGACAAACATTCCGCAAGGCAATGTTGACATGCAGGAAGCTGGGCTTTCCACGAGCTTCGAGCATACCACTTACACAGGAAACGCTGGTGAAAACATCTCTTCTGTTGACGTGTATCACGGCGGTATGGTCAAGGGTACAGGTACAGCGCAGACGTCTCTTACGACCTATAACAATTGGGGTAACCCCAAAACAAAAACCTACACGCATTCCTACACCCAACCCAAGGGTATCGACGCGAACGAGCTTTATCTCGCGGTCTTTGGCTATACGGATAATAACAAGGACGTCTCGGGTTCGGCGACCTTTGCCTTCACCAAAGGTGTGACGTCCGTTTCCTTTATCTGGGGTTCGATTGATCTTTACAACTATCTGACCGTGACGAATGGCAATAATAAGACTTACACGATCTCGGGTTCTGACTTCCTGACCAAGCTCGGCTATACGGCGGATCAAATCAATGGCAATGCGAGAAAGGGCATCTCCAGCATCGCAGGCACCATCAGCGCCTATTTCACGCTGACGGATCTGGCCGGCATCAAGAGCATCGTGCTCACGAGCTGCTATGACTCTTTCGAAGTTGCGCGTATGTCAGCGGTCCCGCTGCCGGGTGCGTTGTTCCTCTTTGGCTCAGCGCTCATCGGTTTGAGTGCAACGCGCCGCCGCAAGGCGACGCTCTAAGCCTTCAACGGCTTAAGCCTAACGTTAAAGAAAGGGGCGATCTTCGGATCGCCCCTTTCTTGTCCTCAAAGGGGTGTCTGCCAATGGAAATTCCCCCCTTTAACAGGTTCAGTTGACTTTTTATTAATCCCTGCCTGATAGCCTTTTCAGGTTGCTGTTTTCGTTTCATCCTCGCGTTCGGGTAGAAAGAACCTATGGACGGTCTTGTTTCACCGCAGGTTATATTAGAGAAAATTCCGGCTTTAGCGGCACGCTTTCGCCTTGCGCAAAAAATGCGTCAAACACGCGAAAAAGTCAGGATTTTAGTGGTTGAAGATCAGCTCTTCTCCCGCCGCATTCTCTATGAAGTTCTTATTCACGATTACATCGTCGATCTGGCTGAATCCGCTAAGGACGGCATGCGCCTCTTTTTGGAAAACGCGCCTGACATTGCCCTTTTGGATATCGAACTGACCGATGATAGCGGACATACGCTCGCACGTTTTATCAAGTCCATCGACCCTTCCGTCTTCGTTGTGATGGTCACGGGGAACAATTCTGTTGAAGATGTTTCCATGGCCAAAAGTAACAAGGTCAACGGCTTTATCGTGAAGCCTTACAACAAGTCCAAAATCTTCGAATGCATCGAAAAATATTTCACCTTGCATCCTGATCGTAGACCGAAAGGACCAACACCATGACAGACCCCGTGAACCTTGAAAATCTACGCGAGATGACTGGCGGCGATCTGGCGCTGGAAAAGGAATTGTTTGAGGTCTTTTTGACCTCCTCGCAAGATTGCTTGAACGCCCTGCAGGCCAACGCGGGCGCAGGTCAGGAAGAAACATGGCGTTCGCAAGCTCACGCTTGGAAGGGTATGAGCCTCAATCTGGGCGCTGATGAGCTTGGCAAATTATGTGCTGAAGCGCAGATGAATCATCTCGCTCCACCAGAGAAAAAAGCGGAAATGCTCGCAGCCATTGATGCGGCCTATGCGAAAGTCAAAGCGTTCCTCGCCGCATAAAAGACAAAAACAGCCCCCGCTTTCCCTCCTTTTGACACAAATGTTGAAAAACGGTTGTGTCCTCGCGCAACGTACATTGTGACGATATCGAGGCACAGACTTAGACGCTGTGCACGCGGGCCGCACCTTATCAATGCAAAAATGAGGCAATCCTTTGTGTGTACGTCCACACAAGACCAAGCGTTGTGCTCGCCATGATAAGGCAAAATCAAGGCACGCGAAGCCGCACGCCGCAATGGTTAGATATTTGCAACACCATCACATTTCATTGAAAAACACAGGACGAAAGCAATGACAGGTATGGCTAGAAAATGATATGATGCCTTTAGATTTTGAAGTTTTTTTTGACATCTTTTTCAAGGGAACGCGCCCATGAGATCAGGAGCTAAACCCTCTCCTTCTCATCAGCCTCATGGCAAAGCCTTGAGCAGCGCCCCTGATTTTCGGCCTACCTACATCGAAGAAATTTTCCGGCGCACGGCTAAAGACCTTCCAACCTACGTTGAAGAAACCGACAAATTGCTGGCACGCCACCACACCGTTGCGGAAGCAAACGACCTACTCGACAAAATCTACGCCTTCCAAGCCCCGTTCGATGAGATCAGGCAGTTTCTCGAAAGAGCATTAGACCAACCAACGAAGGGATCGCCGCTCTCTTCAAATCTCAGCAAACTTTATCAGCCTATGGACGTGCTCGCTGAACAAATCGATGCGCTGGATACATCCCTTGGCAATGATATTGACACAACCAACATCCGCACCCTTCATCGCAAGAACACGGGTTTGAAAGCTATCCAGATCACCATCTGCAGTTCTGTGATCGCGACGATTGCTTCGAAAATAATGTGGGGCCCGCATCCCGCCTTCCTGCCTGAGCTTCTTCTGGGCTGCGTGAGTGTTGGCCTTGCTTTGGGTTTTCATAAGGAAATTTCTACCGCTTTGAAGAAAGCCGGGCAGGAAGTTTGCCGTCAGGTTCAAAAAATCAAACCCCTTTTCACCATGAACCGTGAAAAGGCTTTTTCCCCCTCAAGCCCAGCACTATGCCCCGTCCTCGTCCCAGCCAGCGCCCCAGTCCAAACCTCAGCCGCACCTGTCAGGCAAGGCCAGCACCGCAACAAATCAGGGTTTCCCAAAGCCGTCCCCCTTGTTGCCTAAGTGAAACGTAAAAACTTCATTTGAGATAACCCGTAAAACGACTAGTGTTTACGCCAATATGATTCCTCTGTCTGAAACCCTTCTGAACAAAGCCCCATTCTCGCTTCCGCAAGCTGAGAAGGAAGGACTGTTGTTGCCCTTATTGCAGAGCCTCACGCTCGAGCATAAAGTCGCCTGCCCTGCTTATCGTAAGATCGTAGATCTGGCCTTTCCTCATTCTGAATCTGGACAAACGTTGGCCGATCTGCCTTTCCTGCCCCTTTCGCTTTTCCGGCATCGCGCTCTGCGCAGCATCCCGAATGAAAATGTGCAGATGACCTTGCTCTCAAGCGGCACGACCGCGCCAGAGAAAAGCCATGTTGATCTGGATGACGTCACGCTTCAGCTCGCGGCGCGCGCAATGGTCAGCACCATTCACGAAATCATTGGCAAGCAAAACCTGCCGATGCTCGTGCTTGATGCGCCCTTGGCCGATCAAGCTGAGGAAGGGCTAGGCGCACGCACCTCTATTATTCGAAGCCTCATGACCTTTGGCCATGAGCACGTTTTCGCGCTTCATGCAGGCGGCGCACTTAACGAAGACGCGATAGAACATTTTCTAACCGCGCACAAAGGCCAACCGTTTCTGCTTTTTGGATTTACCGATAAACTTTGGGAAACCGTTTTACCTGCTTTCAAACGCAAAGCCTACGATCTGTCAGGTGGCATCCTTTTACACACGGGCGGTTGGCGTCAGCTCACGCGCGAATATATCGATAATGAGACGTTTTCCACCTACTTCACACAAGCGACCAATCTTTCGCGTGTCGTCAATTTCTATGGCATGGTCGAGATGATCGGCACGCTGTTCGTCGAAAACACGGATGGGCTACTTTACGTCCCCGCCTTTGCCGACGTGATCATCCGCGATCCTGTCAATTTCAAACCGGTAGAAGATGGCTCGCCGGGCCTTATTCAGGTTTTAAGCTTGATCCCGCGCAGCTATCCCGGCCATTCGCTTTTGACCGAGGATGTGGGCATGATCCAAGCCATCGATACCGGCGTGAACGGATGGAAAGGCAAGGCGCTGCGTTTTCTAGGCCGCGTGCCGAAAACCACGTTACGCGACATCAACTACGCGGGCGGTACCGAAAATATTCAGGCCGCTTAACGCGCCGCCATTAAAGCACGCACGCGGTCGGCCACAAGCGTCACATCGTCAAGCGGCGTTGGCTTCCATTTTTCGATCTTTCCTTCGAAAGGCCGCGCAAGCCCATCGTCGCGCAAGGTTTGATGAAACCTGCGGAATTTTTCTGAACCACCCGCGAGCGGAATGACGTAAACCGGCTTACCCGTCGAACAGGCTTCAGAATTCATGTTCACAGAATCCGCCGTAACCAAAATCGTATCGGCAAGTCCCATCATGCCGTAATAAGGGTTTGGTCCCGTACCATCCCACAGATCATGCGGCACCTCAGCCAACGCTTCGCACAATACAGCCATATTCTCCACGCCTGTGCGACGCGAGGTCGTGATGAGCAAACTCCCGCCCGTTGATTTTGCCAAAGCTGCAAGCTGCACTGCGATGGGTTTCATTTCCACAGGTGAAAGCTGATAAACCGAATTATTCCCGCCAATAATCACCATGATATGCGGTGAAGGCAGATGCGCGAAGTGCGGGGCAAAAAGCTGGGCCTCATGTGCCAAACGCTCCGCCGTCACGCGGTGAAGCGAACCACGCGTTGTCACGACATTCTCGCCCAAAAGCCCATCGTGGCGCGGCAAAGCGACCAGATCAAAACGCGAGGGATCAATAACGGGATTTTGAATATAAACGGTAAAGGTCTTCTTGCGCCCATCCTGCCCCGAAGCACGGCGAGCATAAAGGCAAGCCATAGCCCCCGCGCGACCCGAAGCGATCATAAGGTCTGGGAAAGGCGGTAAAATCAAATCGCCTGAGGCGCTAAAGGCATGGCTGAGCCCCACCCGGCAGAAAGGGGCCAGCTGTTTCCACGGCGCGCGCAGCTTGACCCGTTTAAGGACAGGGGTCACGCCGAGGGCTTCGGCGAGCCCAAGGCACTGGTTTTCCATGCCCACGACCCCGGCGGTCACGATCCAGCATGTAGCTTGGCTCTGCGTTGACATACGGCTAGTATCTCCTCGTTAACTTTGAAACGATTCGCCCTAGCTTACGAGACAGGCATGAAGCACGTCAAACTTGATCGGATCGATTTGATCCTTTTACGCGAGCTGCAAGAAAATGGACGGATGACCAACGTCGATCTGGCCAAACTGGCAGCTATTTCGGCACCGCCCTGCCTGCGGCGAGTGCGTACGCTTGAGGAAAAGGGCGTCATTACAGGCTATCATGCCGATATCGACCCGGCCAAGCTGGGTTATGGGTTGACGGTTTTCATCCATGTCGGCCTGGCCAACCATACGGAAAGCGACCTTCTCCAGTTCGCTAAATTGATCGAAAGCTGGCCGCCGGTGCGCGAAAGTTATATGCTCACGGGTGATTCTGATTTCCTCCTCAAAATCGTGACGGCAGACTGGGAATCGTTTCAGGTCTTTTTAACGAGCCAACTGGCCGCCGCCCCGAATGTGAACCATGTGAAGTCGTTCCCGACGATGCGTCGAACAAAATATGCGCCCGGCGTGCCTGTCCCCTCGCCAAGTAAAGCTAAAGAAGAAACGTAACCGTTTTTATTTGTCCCTGTTTTCCATCTTCTTCGAACCACCTGTGGAGCTTTTGCCGTGATTTCTCGTTTTGCCATCCGCCTCATCGATTTCTGCCGCCGCTTTGCGGTCTTGATCGTCCTTGTGTCTCTGGCCGCCAGCGCGGGGCTTGGCAATTATGTTGTGCATCACATTAAAATCAACACGAACGTCGATCAGCTTCTGGCCGACGGCTTGGCGTGGCGTGACCTTGAAAAAGAACTTGATGAGGCCTTTCCCCAAACCAACGATCGCCTCGTGATCGTCATCGATGGCAAAGATCC
>Ga0209373_10002268_pt1 | contig 19695 bp, 7 predicted proteins | sample Higcelweek5metaG_FD_187173 | JGI IMG/M metagenome (GOLD analysis project Ga0209373, IMG submission 187173) | Freshwater pond sediment microbial communities from the University of Edinburgh, under environmental carbon perturbations - High... | ecosystem: Environmental > Aquatic > Freshwater >... | reverse complement strand
TTACATCAAACGAAAGCAATCCTCGTCACAGATATTATACTCCCGGCAGCTATTCTATTTCATTAACTATTGTTTTTAAGAGCGGATGTGAAAAAACAGTTGCCAAATCGAATTATATAATAGTGGATGGAGCTTATGGCGAATTAAATTACGACACAACACCCACTTGTGCACCAAATCAAGTGCAGTTCACAATATCGAACATGTGGAGTGTCGACTATGTTCAATGGGACTTTGGCAATGGAGAAGGATCATCATACAGTGTCAGCGGAAACCCAACAACTGAAACAATTTCACACACCTATAATCAAGCTGGCTACACACGTCCAAGTATATCTTTAACAAGCAGCAAATGCGCTGGAAGCTACGCTTACGAAAAAACCCTGTCGGGCGAAGATAATAAGGTTGATATTTACACCAGTCTTCCGCCTTCTGCAAAAATTTGGATGGATCGCGATACTATTTGTCAAGGCGTAGGATTGCTGTTCAGAGATTCAAGTGTTGTAAGGGATACTGTTTACCCTGCATCTGCATGGAAGTGGACATTTGCTTCGACTCAGGCCGTAAGCGACATCTCGACTGAGCAGAATCCTGTGTATGCCTATCCAACCGCTGGCCAATTTTTCCCAAAACTGGTTGTATCAAACGCCTTAGGATGTACAGATTCTACAACGAGCACAGTTCTAATCAGACAACAAAACAATATAAGCTCCGATTTCACAGCATCCGAATCTCTTGTATGCCCCAACGAAACAATTAATTACAAAGGATCGGCCTCGGTTAAAACCGGGTATATCGTTTCTTACAAATATATTTTTGAAGGCAATGATACCATTGAGGGCATTGACGCTTCTTACGCTTTTGGCGAAGATATGCGAGGCCTTTCTCCCGCAGTAACGTTTGTTGCAACAGACGATGCTCTTTGTTCCGCTTCTACAATTCGCACAGTAGATATCAACAATCTTCAGGCCGCCTTCGATTACAGTCCGCAACCTGTATATCGGGGCGCCTCTGTTGATTTTAGCGACAAAACAACCTCCGACTTTGGAACCCTTGTTACAAGTTGGGACTGGAATTTTGAAAATGGGAGTCTGTCTTCGTCTTCAGACTCAATTCCGCAGGATATTATTTACAACACAATACAAAATGGGAACGAAGTTACTCTGGCAGTAACAAATAATATTGGCTGTACCGATACGGTTACTGTTAATGTCGACGTATTGAACAACCCTCCCGACTTAACATCTTTCGAAATCAATGTTCTGAAGAATTCAAATTATGCTTTTTCAGCTGCCGAATTCGAGGAAAACTATTCCGATAAAGACGATCATGTAATGGTTAACATTAAGATTACCGAACTTCCAACTATTGGCACATTAACATATAATGGCAGTCCTGTTTATGCAGGCCAAACTTTTATCTACAATGAAATCAGTGGACTAACATACACTTCTAACACACAAGGAGATGGATATCTCAGCTGGAATGCGTTTGATGGAACTGATTATTCAAGCACAGAAGCCTCCCTCAAGATAACTGTTTTACCAGAACCACCTCCACCAACATTAAACGATATTGTTTTCAATGTAAAAGAAGATTCAACAGTAACATTCGGCACAGCTCTGTTTTCTGATAAAAGTTATTTCTACAATTCTGCATTCCAGTCACTTTCGCTCAAAACACTAATAATTGAATCTTTGCCCGATGCAGGCAAAGCAACATTAACCTATAATGGAACCTCTGTTGTTGCCGAGCAACAATTTTCTGAAGGTCAAATTGAAAGTGGCACATTCACCATCACGCCTTCTGCAGCCTGTCAGGGATCTGTTTCTTTCTACTGGAATGGTTTTGACAGTTTAAAATGGGGATCAACATCGGCTCAAGTTATTGTCAACTACGTAAATGAGCCTCCAACTATTTCTAATATTATTAGAGAGAACCAACCAGAAGATGTTGCTCAATCAATTGCGAAGCAAGAGTTTCTGAACACATATTCAGATAACGACAAGTACGATAATGCGACAATGTTCTATCTGAACATTCCGGCAGGAACTCCAGGCTCTTTCCGAATTAACAACAACCTTGTAAATGGAATTGATTCAATTTCATTCAATCTGTTGAATCAAATAACTTATACTCCCCCAATCGGATTTAACAACTCAGTTGAAGTAAACTGGGGCGCATCCGACGGGCAAGATATCACTTTTGCAACAATACGCTTTTCATTCATAAACACACCTCCAGCGGTGAACGATATCTATTTATCGGGCACCGAAGACAATTACGTGAAGCTAGATAAAAACAAGATAAATGAGGCGTTCGTTGATGCTGACCCTAACGACGTTCTCGATTCGATACGTATTGAAACATCCCCGGCAAATGGAACAATGAGTTATTTAACTACTCCAATTACAATTACATACAGCAACTCTCAAACTTTTATTGGCAATATTCGCTATGTGCCTTCGTCCGATTGGAGTGGCGATGATTCGTTTGAATATTCAGCTTTTGACGGAAAAGTTTGGTCAACTTCAACAGCAACAATACACATTAGCATTGCTCCGGTAAACGATGCGCCTCGTCCGCAACCCGATACATACGACACAAAAGAAGATATTCAACTTTCGGGAGTGAATGTATTGGATAACGACAGCGACATTGATGATCTTCAGTCTGTACTTAGCGTTTCGGTTTACGACCAAGGAACGGCTGGCGAAAACGGAACAATTGCTCTTCTTCCAAACGGTGAATTAACCTACACTCCGAATAACGATGTAAACGGCACATTTTCATTCATTTATCAAGTTTGCGACGATGAAGACTCTTGTGCAACCTCAACAGTATACATCAACATCGCTCCGATTAACGACCCACCAACAGCGGTTAATGACAGCATCATAATTACTGAAACAACATCAACATACAGCTCAGATGCAGCTACAAATTTACTGACCAACGATTTTGATGTAGATGGAAGTCCGTTTACGCTTGTTGATGCAAACAATGGAAACATTGCCAATGTAGTAAGTGGAAAATATGGCCAAATCGTAATTTATGCTGATGGAAATTACACCTATACAACTTTCCCTGATTCTGTAATCAAACTAGACCAGAACGATATTGGCGAAGATATTTTCAGTTATACTATTGCTGACAAACCCGACAGTTTGACAAATACAGCAAACTTAATTGTACAAATTAAAGGTAGCAACAACCAACCAATTGCGGTAAACGACATTATCGAAATTAATGAAGAAACAGAATCAGTTACTGCAAATATCATTAACAACGATTATGACCCTGAAGGAAAGACGGTTTCAGTTACCGACGTTACAGATAACAGTGGAGACGTATTTGGAACAATTTCATGGAACAGCGATGGAAATGTTACGTTTAACCAAAACCTTACCAATACCGATTACCTAAAGGAAGGCGAAATTCTCGAAATCGAATATTCTTATACCATTACCGATGGAATAACTTCAAATTCTGGAATATTCACTATTCGAATAATTGGTATTAATGATGCTCCAATTGCGAAAGACGACTACCTAACCTATCGGGAAGATTGGGATTCAATTATTGTGACTATCGACTCAACAGAATGGTTACTCAACAATGACAATGATGTTGACGATGGTAAAAAACTCAACGTAATTGAAATAAATGAAACAACTAATACTTCAGTCGAAGGTACTGTTGGAATCCTAAATTGGAATACAGATGGAACATATACATACGTCCCTGATGCCGACTCAATTGTTCAACTACAAGAGAACGAAACAAGTACCGACATCTTTACCTATACAATAAGCGACCCGCTGGGCGAAACAAGTACTGCAAGGTTAATTATCACAATTATTGGTCAAAACGACAAGCCGAAACCAGAAGATGACATTCTGGAAATATGGGAAGACACTCTATTGAACTCAATTGATGCCCCAGGATTACTCACAAACGATTCAGACCCTGAGCATCAAAAGATTATTGTCGAAATAAACGGCCAAACTTCCGGTAAAATTATTGGGACTTATGGATCTTTGCTTTGGAATTCGACCGGAGCCTACACGTATGAATCTGATTCTGTAAAAGTTAACACTTTCCCTGAAGGCAGTGTTTTTGAAGATATATTCACTTACAGGATTAAAGACCCTGAAGGTTCGGTTGACGATGCAAAACTTTTTGTAATGATCACAGGTCAAAATGATGCTCCTGTGGCAAGAAACAACGCCGAAAAAATAGAAGAAAAAGATACACTCATTCAGACCGATGCAGCAAAAGGACTTCTTAACGGAGATACTGATGTTGATACTGATGATGTACTAACAGTATCTTCAATAAATGGATCAACTATTTCAACAATTGACGGAACGTATGGCAAACTCGATTGGCTTCCTAACGGCACGTTCACTTTTTATCCAAATTCTTTAATAGACTCACTGGCTCAGGGAGAAACAGTAATCGATTCATTCCTTTATGTAATTGAAGATTTACACGATTCAATTTCAAAAGCATACTTGTTAATAAATATTACAGGGGTAAACGACAATCCTACCCCAACAAACGACACAATAACAATTTCGGAAGATACGCTCAGCTTTGCTTTCAATAAACCCGAAGATTTGCTTCTGTACAACGACAAGGACAAAGATGGCGATCCTATTAAAATGATCAGCCTAAACAACATACCCACATCTCCTTTCTTGTCAAAATATTGCTCCATTGATTGGGATAGTACTGGTGCTTTTACTTACATCAGAAACGAAGACCTCGATACGATTCCTCTTGGAACAACCGTTATCGATTCCATACGCTATACTATTGTTGACCAATATAACTTCGAAAGCTCTGCTTATTTGTTCATCAATATTGTTGGCGAAAATGATATTCCTGTTGCCAAGAAGGACGAAAACAGTATGTTGGAGACACTAGAAAAACTTGAAAGCGACACAATAACCAACCTTCTGGCAAACGATAGCGATATTGATATGGGTGATTCGTTGTTTGTTATGTTTGTAAAAGGATCAACTGGCTACATTATTTTTGGAACTTATGGCGATCTATATTGGAATGCCAACGGTTCTTACAGTTATAAAAACAAGTTAGAAGCAACCGACTCGCTGAAGCAGGGCGAAGTTGTTATCGATATTTTCCCATACACCCTCTCCGACCAGCACCTGGCAACGACAAACGATTCGCTTTGGATTAAAATAACCGGCGTTAACGATGCGCCAGTTGCGGTAAACGATACCATCTCCATGAAAGAAGATACCACGATGGTAAAACGGATTGCTGGTGTTGACGGCTTGCTCGAAAACGATTCGGATGTCGACAACGATAAAAAATGGATCACATTAATCAATTCATCTCCAGACAGAGAGTTTAACTCAAAATACGGAACTGTTACCTGGGCCGACGAAGGGTTCTTCGAATTTATACCAAACGATAATGCAGTAGACTCATTATCAGCAGGAGAAGTAGTTTCTGAAATTTTCACTTACGTTTTAACCGACGAATTTGGGAGTGCCGATACGGCAAACATCATCATCACCATTGAAGGAGAAAACGACAACCCGGTGGCCGTAGACAACTTTGCCCGCATTAATGAAGATACCGATTCTATATCAGGAACGATAGAAAATTTAACCTCGCTCCTTTCGAACGATTGGGATATTGATAATGATTCTCTGCGGATTTCCAAAATAAACGATTCGGAATTAAACATTGCCACACATCTTTATGGCGAATTACATTGGGATTCAACAGGAACATACACCTTTGTTACAAACCATGAAGAGACTGACAAACTGGCTTTTGGCGACACAGCGCATGCTGAATTCCAATACATACTATCAGACATTCACCAAGGGACTGACACCGCTCAACTCCAGATTGAAATTATTGGTTTGAACGATGCCCCTGTTGCATTACCCGACAGCTACACAACAATAGACAAATCTTTGATTGTAACAACGCCTGCCGACACCAACCACATTATGGCCAACGACTATGATGTTGACGGACTAATTCATACAATAATTTCGGTAAACGAAGCAGCCAAAGACACCGTTGTTGGCAAATACGGAACACTTATCTGGAAAAATGATGGGAGTTTTGAATACTTGCCCGACTCGGCCTATGCTGTTAATTTGCGCCCCGGAGAACAAATAACCGAAGAATTCTCATACTCAATTAAGGATGAATGGGATTCGACAGCAACATCGATTATTGACATTACAATTCTGGGCATCAACAATGCACCAATAGCAAAAAATGATACGTTAATTATTTGGGAAGACGATATTCAAAAACAAGGATATCTACTTCCTAACGACATCGACCCGGACAAAGATACGCTTCATGTATTTTCCGTTAAAGATTCTGATGTTCAAGTTATAAAAAACGCTTATGGCGAATTATTCTGGAATATTGATGGAACGATTGTTTTCTATACCAACCAGGATTCAACCGGAATACGTCGTCTTGGTCCTAATCAGTCGGAAATTATACGTTACCCATACATCGTATCTGATGGCGAACTCCCAAGTTTGCAAAAAAATATTGTTCTCGTACTAATTGGAAAGAACAGTCCAATCACTGCAATAGACGATTACGCAACTTGTATCGAAGACAAACATATAAGGTTTAATGTTGTTGAAAACGACAAAGACCTCGACAATTTTGATAATGGGAACTTTGATTATTCCTCCCTAACAATTCTAAGCGAACCTCACAATGGGGAAGCTTTCATAAACAGTTCAAACGGTGTTATCACCTATTTCCCTGATGAAAATTACAATGGAAAAGACAGTTTAAAATACCAGATTTGCGACCTTGGCGATCCTGTTTATTGTGACACTGCCTGGTTCGTTATAGATGTAACACCTGTCAATGATCCACCTGTTGCAACACCACTGGTTCTAGAAACTCAAGTAAATACTCCGGTTAGCTTCGATGCGCTTGATCAAGTTAAAGATGTTGACGATGGAATAGACTCAACTTCAATTAATTTACTTGAATCGACAAATACTGTTTTGTCAGAATACTTAATTACCTACACACCAGATTCGGCCTTTATCGGAAAAACAGAATTCACCTATTCGGTTAAGGATTCTAGCGGAATTCCAGCTTATGTAATTGTAACAGTAATCGTTAAAGATTCGCTTTCAAATTATACGGCACAGAACGACTCTACTTCTACTGATGAAGATTCGTCAACAATGGTTTTCGTTCTTGAAAATGATACCATCGGAGGTGAATATCCAAACCCTCGCTCTGTTGATATCAAAGTGTTCCCAGAAAACGGAATATCAACATACGACTGGGCAACTCAATCAATTAGTTATCAGCCCGACGAAGACTTTAATGGACTCGACTCCCTAACCTACATTGTTTCATCAGGACTGGGCAACTGGAGTTCGGCAAAAGTTTACATTACGGTAATTCCTGTCAACGATTCGCTTGTTGCCAATGACGATGTGGCAATTACTACAACAGGAAAATCAGTCGAAATTTCTATTTTCAACAATGACATTGACGGAGATAATGGAATTGATTTTACAAGCGCAAAATTCTCGACTAAAGTAAAATACGATGATCAAAGAGGTATTGTTACATACACTCCTTCGGGAAATAAAGGAGTCGAAACATTTACTTACAGTGTATGCGATAACGATTTCATCAACACCTCGTGCGATTCGGCAACAGTTACGGTATTCATTAATAGTGAACCTTTTGCAAACAACGACAATTACGAAACCAAAGAAAACACTCTGATTCATCTCCAAAACCCAACTCCTTGGGAAAATGATACGCTCGTTGATTTGGCAAACAAAGCGGTAATCGATTCATTTAGAATTGCATCGGGACCTCAACATGGAACTTACTCAATCAATGAATCTACCCATATTCTGACTTATATTCCTCTTGAAAATTACTTTGGCAACGATTGGATACAGTACAGCATTTGCGACAGCTTGGGAAATTACGATGTAGCCGAAATCAATATTTGGGTTGATGAAGTGAACACACCACCCGTAGCTAACGACGACAGCTACATGGTTGCCGCTAACGAGTTTAAGCGTTTCTACATACTTGAAAACGACTATGATATTGATGGAACACTCGACTTTTCGAAACTCAGGATAACTGATTCACAGAAATTTGGCGAAGTTAAAATCGATGCTACGACAGGTACAATATGGTATAAACCAACAGTAAATTCGGGCGACGACAGCTTCAAATATGAAATTTGTGATACGGAAGGTGCTTGTAGCTCGGCAACGGTAAATATCACAGTTGAACTCGACACTACCGTTTACATTTATCGTACAATTAAAGAAGATAGTCTGACGACCATCGATTTAGCTGGAGAAATGGCAAAATACAATTTCAACTTCACCATTTCAGACACAACCGAAGTTGAAGCTCCTGAACTTGGAACATATACATTCAGCAACAGTTTCAAAGAGCTGACATATACAGCACTACCCGATTCGAATGGAAACGATGCCTTCCGTATTGATGTCTGTTCAAAAGATGGGCAATGCGCATACCTGAGCTTCTATATAAAAATTGTTCCGGTAAACGATCCTCCTGTTGCCATAAACGACACAATAACATGGAATTACCTAACCGACACAACAATTATCAGCTTCAACGATATCCTGAAAAACGACTATGATATCGATAGTGACTCTATTTACTTAACCCAACAAGTTGTTGCTCATGGCGATTCGCTGCATTTCGCATTCAATGCAACCGATAGTACAATCACCATTACCGCCGACACAATTTTCTGGTGCGACGCTTGGTTCAAGTATGAGATAAAAGATGGTGAAAATGCAGTGGATACTGGAACTGTATTTATTATCCCTGATCCAAAATCTTACGAATTAATTACAAAAGATGATTCAGTTTCTGTGTTTGAAAACAGCAAAGAGAACCGAATCGACATCTTAAATAATGATATTTTCCTCGACGACCAACGTTGTACTATCGATACTGTTTTAATAGTTACTCCGCCAACACGAGGAACAGCAACAGCCACCGACGACAATTACATCGATTTCGTTCCTACAAGACATTACTTTGGCTTCGATTCGTTGCAGTACCAGATCATTGACCTTTGGGGGAAAACTGATTCGGCGTGGGTTTATATCGAAATCATTGAAAAGAACACTCCGCCTGTTGCGGTTGCCGATGACACACTTTCTGTTTTTGGTTCGGTAATCAATATACCTGCATTGAAAAACGACTATGATCCTGATGCGATAGATTTACCTGGTTCCCCTGGAGATCCTAATGCTTTTATCGATTCTGCCTTGACTAAGTACACTGATCCTATTTATGGCACAGTCGTTTTTGACTCAACAACATTTAGTTTCATTTATACACCCGATACCACAAGTTGCGACGATGATCTGTTTCAATATACAATCTTCGACAACGAAGGAGATTCGGCAACTACCACAATTACAATTAGTAATGAAGACGCGATAATTAGCGCGATTACCGACACTGCAAGAACATATCCGGGTGTCACTGTTGATGTAGAACCATTGCTTAACGACTTAGGCTTCTTCGTTCACGACATTGAAACACTTAACGACCCTGCTTACGGAACATACAGCAAGTCGCAAAACACAATTACGTATACGCCTAACGACGGGTTCATTGGCCGCGATAGCATGCTCTATACAATTGTCTCTCCTTGTGGAAATTCAACAAGCGCGTATATTCTATTTTTGGTTGAAGAATTGCGGGTTCCTGAAATAATTACGCCAAACGAAGATGGTGACAATGATGTACTTAAAATTGATGGAATAGAATATTTCCCCGATAACACATTGCAAATTTACAACCGATACGGACACATCGTTTATCAGAAAAAGGAATACGACAATACTTGGGGCGGTTATTCAAATAAGGGAAGCTTTTTAGGAAACAGACCACTACCTGCAGGAACTTATTATTATACATTAATTTATAACGAAGGAAGAAATCGACAGGCTGGATTTATTTATATTTTCCGTTAGTTTGCCGAAAGAAATATGAGAGGTTTAAAAAACATATTGCATACAAGGTTCTCAGTGCTAATAACACTGTTACTGCTGTTGCTTTGCCAGAAAAGCTGGTCGCAACAAGAAGCAGAACCTGTATATTCGCAATATATGAACAACCTCATGTCTGTGAATCCGGCTTATACCGCTGTTCGCGGAGTTGGAAGTGTTTCAGGAATTTTCCGAAACCAATGGGTAAATCTGAAAGGTTCTCCGACTACAACATCTCTGACCTTCAGCATGCCTATCGACAGTTTACACATGGGATTAGGTGTTGATTTTCTGGATGATAAAACTGGAGCATTGTCCACAACAGGACTATTTTTCAACTACTCATACCGAATTCAGGCAACCGAAAGTTCAATGATAAGTTTTGGGTTGAAAGCTGGTGTAAATTACTTGCGCGGTGACTTGACAGAGCTTTTCAGGCACGATCCCGACGATCAATACATTATAGAATATGGCGACATTAATCGAATCTTGTTCAACACCGGCGTTGGTGTTTTCTGGTACTCAAAAGATTTTTACGTTGGATTATCGGTCCCCCGTTTGATTGAAAATAGGTATGTGAAAAATGTTTCCATAGTTGAAGCAAATAGCCGCGAAAAGCAACATTACTTTCTACATGGAGCCTACATGATGGACCTCTCGCCTACTGTTTCTTTCAAACCTGGATTAACAACGATTATGGCAGCCGGAGCACCTATAACAGCCGACTTCGATTTCTCTTTCATGTTCTATGAAAAAATTTGGTTTGGTATGGTTTACCGAATTAGTGATGCGCTGGGTGCTTATGCTCAATTTCAGTATCAGAACATGAAGGTTGGATTTTCTTACGACTACTCTCACACTAGGTTAAGAGAGTTTCAAAATGGGACATTTGAAGTGATGCTCCGTTTCGACTTTAAAACACAAGAACACCAGCTCTTTCCTCACTTTACTTTCTAATCAGATTCTGGCTCTTGAATATATCGGTAAATAGTTGATTTACCAATACCTAACCGCCGTGCAGCTTCGCGAACACTTTTGTATTTGCTTACAAAATAACGTACAATTTCTTCGTCGTATTCCTGCAATGTTTTCTCATTCGAAAGCAAATTTTGATGCAGGTTCAGCGGGTTAATATTTAGATGAACTGGCTCAATGATGTTGCCATCGGCCAAGACACAAGCAAGTTCCATCAATGCTTTCAGCTCTCGAACATTTCCCGGGAAATGATATGACTGAAGCTTTTCCTGCGTTTGACGTGATATAATTTTATGCTCCATGTCGTTATCGTCGCAAAAATCGTTAACAAAATGCTTTGCAAGCAATAAACAGTCGTTCCCACGATCGCGCAATGGAGGCAGATCAATTGTCAAACCCAACAACCTGAAATACAAATCCTCTCTAAATTCACCCTTCTTAATCTGTTCCGATAAATTCCTGTGAGTTGCGATAATAATCCGAACATCAAATTTTATTACCTTATTACTACCCAAGCGGCTCAGTTCTCGCTCCTGCAACACACGTAAAAGTTTTGCCTGAGTGCTCAGGTTCATTTCAGCTATCTCGTCGAGGAATAAAGTACCACCGTCGGCCAATTCAATTTTCCCAGGCTTACTGCTTTCTGCTCCGGTAAAAGCACCTTTTTCATATCCGAATAACTCACTTTCAATTAAAGTATCGGGGATAGAGGAGATATTTACAGGCACAAATGGCATATTGCTTCGTTTTGAATTGTAATGAATACCCTTCGCAACAAGCTCTTTTCCAGTGCCAGTCTCTCCAATTACCGAAACATTAATATTCGCTTGAACCGCTTTATCCATCAACGCAAACACATTCTCGATAGCTTTACTATTCCCTTTAATAAGGCTCTTAAAGTTGTATTCCTTTTTAATCGCCTGCTTCAGAATTTTGTTTTCATTGGTCAACTCAACCTTCTCTATAATTTTTTCAATAGCGATAGATATCTTTTCCCTAGTATCTATACCTTTTACAATATAGTCGTATGCGCCAATTTTCAACAGTTCAATCGCAGTGTTAATATCTCCTTGCCCAGAAACAATTATCACTTGTGTATCAGGCAATTCACTTTTGATTTGCATAAGAAGATCTCGTCCATTTGAATCAGGAAGTGTATAATCAAGAGAAACAATATCAGGCTTCTCAACAAGCCTACTTAGGCATTCCCTACCTGACATTATTGGAACCAGCTCATAATTCTCATTTTCCGACAGATGCTTACACAACACTTTAATAAACATACCATTATCGTCAACTACAAATATTTTAAATCTCTTTTTTCCCATCTCTAGCAATAGATAATCAAGTAATATTTTTCAATTTAACTCATTTTATGCAGATGTGAAGAAAATTATTCCCAAAAACTTCTTATTTGTCCCAAAATGAAACATATTTAAAAAGTTCAATTATTGCACATGATTAATTATCTGCACATTACGATTTTGGCACACCAATTGAAATAAATCTAAGCGAAACAGTTAGAGTTTCAGAACAATAAAAGTTCTTTCATTACTGGGATAGAATAAAAAGGGGTTTTAGATAAAAAGTTTTTAGGGGAAACTTATTTTTAATTACCGCAAGGGGTGCATTTTTAGATTGATTAAGGTTAAAGTAAACTTGTTTTTTAGGGATTTAGTTTTGTAAAGTTTTTTTAGAAAGAGATTAATTTTTTCATGTTTGGGGGTTAAAGTGCAGTCGTTTGACTGCACTTTTAAAAAGGAAATTTGATAACATACAAAATATTTTTTCATTAAGTGTTTGGTTAGGTTTTAGGTTAGTTAGGTTTTAGGTTAGTTAGGTTTAGGTTTAGGTTTAGGTTTTAAGTTAGTTTAATTTTTAATCGATTGAAGGAGATGATTTCTTCAATGTTGAGGAAAAAGATGGAGATGATCAATTGATTTAAAAAAAGTTAAAGGTGCAGCTCTCCGCTGCACCTTTTAATTAAAAAAAAGGTAACAACAATGAGAGAGTTTAAAGTTCCATCGAACGATGATAACGTAGAAACAATTACATGTATATTAAATTATTATAACAAGGAATCGAGCACAGCTTACGACTACATCAAGGATATCTATAAAACCAGCGAGATACATGAGAGGTGGCATAGATATCCAAAAGAGTTTTATATACAACAGGCAAACAATAATTTAAATAAATATACGAATGAAACGAACGAAGCCAAGTTGCTACGGGAAATGTCAAGATTGCTTCTTCTATTTTATAGATGGCTGTGTGGCACTGAGCGGTGAAGATTGTTTTTTGGAGATAAACCAAAAGAAAGCAGAATTAATTCTAAATAACCGTAACAGATTTAGCATATCATCGGAAGCTGCAATTTCGCTTGCCGAGAAATTTCCGAAGGTTCACAAAGTAAAAGAAATGGCTTAATCTTTTTGTCGGAACAAATGGATAAAGCCTTCTTGATTTCGCTCCTTACCATCTCTACCAACGGCTCGAGCAACAACATAATACACTCCCGGCGAAGCCATTTTACCACCAATTCGACCATCCCAAACCGAATGTTCAACAGTATAATCACTCGAACGAATATTGCTATAACTCCAGGAGTGAACTAAACCACCCCATCGGTTAAATATCTTTATTGTCATACTTTGAAGCGATTGCGATCTGACAACATAGTTATCGTTAACCCCGTCACCATTAGGCGTAAAAACATTCGGCAAAACAACTAACGAAGTGTCTACATTAATAAAAACACCCGGTTCCATATATAAAGTATCGTAGCAATTCCCAGTCGTCTCATTAATGTGTACTGTTACAAGCCGAACTTGATACTTACCAGTACGCTCATACTCATAAACAGGAGCATCAACTGTAAGAACAAAATCAACACTATCAACAACTGCACCTTCTTTGTCTTCAATAGCTTGCTCAATTTCTTTCGTTATAATATCGGTATCTTTGTAAAAAAACCAATAAACAGAATCGTAATTAACCGAACTATTAGCAAATGTAACCTTCAACACAGCTTCGCCTTCCATTGGGCTTGCAGTAAAGTCGGCTTTAGGAACTTTAGATTCATAATCGAGAGTGCGCTCACCGATGCATTTAAACTCATCAGTAATCACCAACTTATACTCGACTGGGGGATTACTTGCAATAGGTGGAGCTATATATGGAGACAATATTGATGAAACCACCTCTTCTTCATTGTACCACAATAATTTGTCTTTAATTTCAGAATTTCTCAAATTATAACGTTCATTTGTATTGGTGTCAAAATAATACAAAGAAGCTTTTTCGTAAGCAGCCCAAATCTGAAAACCAGCACAGGTTGATGATGAATCGGGTATTTCGGCCTGAGTTACTTTAATCCAATTATTAAAAACCCAAGCCTTAAAAGTAGCCTCTACACTTCCACCATTTACAGTTACACTATAAAGTCCATCACCAAGATTCTTAATTGTAGAACTCAGAGAATCAGAATAAACAACGCCATTAAAAGGCTGAAAACTTCCAGATATTGTATCATATAATTTCCACGTAAAAGTTGAATTCTCCCCAGTAGGAGCATTTGCAGTTAACGATCCTTTTTGCGCAAACTCATCGTCAACACAGAAAATATAAACAGAATCTTCAGCTCCCAAAGGATAATTTGTTTCAGTAAACTTATCGGCATCGGGCGAAGTAATTTGAGCGTTGGCAACTCCCATTAAGCAAAAGAAAACCAACAGAGTCAAAAAGAATTTTACGAAGTTCAACCGGATCATATTGTGAATTTTATTCAAATCAATAAACTAAAATAGTGCAAAAAAATTGCATTGCACAGCTTCATTAATAACAATCAGATAGTTTTGCACAAAAATAAAATTTTAAAGCAGAATAGTCGGCCAAACTTTTTATAACTATTACTTTTGGCAATAAAATAAATAGGAAACTACCTCTAAAAATTCAAAACGTTAAACATTTTCGGTAGCAACAAGGTTTTTCCTCGATTTTCATAACTCATTATCAATTATGACAGAATACCCATATTTGAAAGGATTAAATAAAGCCCAGCTCGAGGCTGTTGAGAATATTATTGGGCCAAGCTTAGTGATTGCCGGAGCTGGATCGGGAAAAACACGAGTACTTACAATGCGCATTGCACATGTCATGCGCATGGGCAATTCGCCTTCATCAATATTGGCACTCACATTTACCAACAAAGCTGCCCGCGAAATGAAGGAACGTATTGCAACGATTGTTGGAAACGATGTTGCCCGCCACCTATGGATGGGAACTTTCCACTCCATCTTTGCCCGCATACTCCGATCGGAAGCCGAAACATTAGGATATCCCTCATCTTTCACTATTTACGACACTTCCGACTCGAAAAGTTTACTAAGGAGCATCCTTAAAGACATGGAACTTAGCGAAAAGGTATACAAAACAGGGACTGTTCTTGGTCGAATATCATCTGCAAAAAACAACCTCATCACAGCCTCGGCATATTCGGCAAACGCTTCGGCCCTTGATTATGACAAGTCTATTCAAATGCCAAAAATTGCCGACATCTATAAAGAATATTCGCGAAGATGCAGGGTATCGGGGGCTATGGATTTCGACGATTTGCTACTGAATACAAATCTTCTTTTTCATCAATTTCCGGAAGTATTAAAAAAATATCAAGAAAGGTTTTCTTACATTCTTGTTGATGAGTATCAAGACACAAACTTCTCGCAATACCTAATTGTGAAGAAACTAGCCGAGAAACATAAAAACTTATGCGTTGTAGGCGACGATGCCCAAAGTATTTATTCGTTTCGTGGAGCACGAATTGAAAACATCCTGAATTTCCAGAACGACTACCCGGGCTTCAAAACGTTTAAACTCGAACAGAATTACAGATCGACACAAACCATTGTAAATGCAGCTAATAGCATCATAAAAATGAACAAAAGACAGCTTCATAAAGATGTCTTTTCGGAAAATGAAGTTGGTGCAAAAATTAAGGTAATGCAAGCCCTTACCGACAATGAAGAGGGCGTTATTGTTATCACTGAAATAAACCAGCACAGGTTACGTGAACACGACCAATTTTCAGACTACGCAATTCTTTACCGCACCAACGCGCAATCGAGGATTTTTGAGGAACAACTTAGAAGGCAAAACCTCCCCTACCGTATTTACGGCGGACTTTCGTTTTACGAACGCAAGGAAATTAAAGACATGCTGGCCTACCTAAGGTTAACTGTTAATTCGCGCGACAACGAAGCATTCAAACGAATAATTAATTATCCAGCAAGAGGAATTGGGCAAACGTCTCTTACCCGCCTCGAACAAATGGCCAATCAAAATAATGCTAGTATATGGGAAATAGCCTGCAATTCAAGTCAGTATCCGACTGATATAAATAAAGGTACACTGGCGAAGATTGCTGGTTTCGTAGGTTTGATAAACCAGTTTAAACAACAATTAATTGACACTTCGGCTTATGAAGTGGCACTTATGGTTGCTCGCCAAACTGGAATAATGGAAGATCTTTATAAAGATAAAACGCCCGAAAACCTCAGTAAATATGAAAACATTCAGGAATTACTGAATGCTATTCAAGATTTTTCTATCAGTGCACAAGAAGAAGGGCGGCCTAACAAACTCGAAAATTACCTTGAAGATGTTGCCCTGCTTACCGATCAGGATACAGATAAAGATGAAGACCACAATCGGGTAACTCTAATGACAGTTCACTCATCTAAAGGATTGGAATTCAAGAATGTGTTCATAGTTGGGGTCGAAGATAAACTTTTTCCATCAAGTTTTTCGGGAATGCTTTCTCCTGAAAACCTTGAAGAAGAACGCCGATTATTTTATGTAGCCATTACAAGGGCAATGAAAAGTGTCTGGATTTCGTTTGCTCGCCAACGTTATAGTTGGGGTCAACTTTCGTTTTGTGAACCCAGCCGCTTTATTGGCGAACTTGAAGAAAGCTACCTTATTATGCCTAACAATTTCGACATGCCATCGTTCATTGAAGAACGCAGCGGAACATCTTTTTTTGCAAGAAACCTTGAACGAAAAGTTTCTCAAACAACAACAAGCGCCCCTCCAACACGATCAAGGGCTGAAACTGCTCCAATTCAAATGAGCGACAGGCTTACAAAATTGAAAAATGCACTCTCGGGAACTGCTTCTTTTGAAGCCGACAGTGCTGATTTGATTGTTGCCGGCTGTGAGGTTGAACATCAAAGATTTGGCCGCGGAAAAGTTCTGGAAATTGAAGGCGATGAATCAAACAGAAAAGCAACCGTACTATTTCAGAACGCTGGAAGGAAACAACTTCTGTTAAAATTCGCCCGATTGAAAGTTGTAAAATAGCTTTACCAAAACTTAAATTGAAACTCCGTTTTTCAGGTTTGCAATAACATCTTTACAAATCATTCAATGGTTGATTTAAAATAGTTTGCTAAATTTGCGACAAATGCAAAAAGGATTAAGAATCAATCTTTTCCTTTTGAATACAAATTAGATTTCACTACACTACATTAAAATAAATGGATTATAACTCAAGCAGGAAGCAATTGATTTTGCCAGAATATGGCAGAAACATTCAAAATATGGTGGATCATATTATGTCCATCGAAGATCGTGAGACCCGAAATGTTGCAGCCCAAAGCCTAATAGATGTTATGGGGAATTTATTCCCTTATTTGCGCGATGTTGCTGACTTTAAACACAAACTTTGGGATCACCTTGCAATCATGTCCGATTTCAAACTTGATATCGATTATCCGTTTGCCCCACCTAGCCCTGCAATTTTGGCCGGAAGTCCAAATAAAATACCATACAACAATGGCCGAATAACCTACAAACATTATGGCCGTATTGTTGAAATGATGATCAAACGGGCGACAGAATATTCCGAAGGACCTGAAAAAGAGTCGCTGGTACAAATGATCGCCGACCACATGAAAAAATGTTATCTGACATGGAACAAAGAAACGGTTGACGATGAAAAGGTAATGGCCGATTTTCAGGAGTTATCTAAAGGAAAAATTGAGGTGCCCGAAGATTTTCAGCTGAAAGAAACTAAAGACCTTCTGCCACAAAAACCCAACAACAATAACAACAAAAAGAAACAACAATATAGCAGCAACCAAAAAAACAGAAACCAAGGTTTTAAAAAAGACCAACGAAAAAACTAAAACATAACAACCTATAACCTGATGGCAACTTTTGTAATTGAAGGCGGACATTCACTTAAAGGAGATCTACATCCTCAAGGAGCAAAAAACGAAGCACTCCAAGTAATTTGCGCAACACTACTAACCGAAGATCCTGTTACAATCAAGAACATCCCCGAAATAAGTGATGTATTGAAATTGATTGAGATTCTGAAAGAATTTGGCGTAAAATCAGAACGAATTGCAAAAGGGGAATTCTGTTTTTGTGCAAAAAAAGTTGACCCCAATTTTCTTAAAACCGAACGTTACAGCAATCTTGCGGCAAGCCTTCGTGGATCTGTTATGATTCTTGGCCCAATGCTTTCGAGATTTGGGAAAGGCTTTATACCCCAACCGGGAGGAGATAAAATTGGAAGAAGAAGATTAGACACACACTTTATTGGTTTTCAAAATTTAGGTGCTGAATTCACCTTTAACCCAAAAGAAAAGTATTACGAAATATCGGGCAAAAACCTGAAAGGCAGCTATATGCTTCTCGACGAAGCTTCGGTTACAGGTACCGCCAACATCATTATGGCAGCAGTTCTTGTTCCCGGCATAACAACCATTTACAATGCCGCATGCGAACCATACATTCAGCAACTTTGCGATATGCTGGTAAACATGGGAGCAAAAATTTCAGGCATTGGATCAAATCTGCTCAACATTGAAGGCGTTTCTAAGCTTTCGGGCTGCACTCATACAATTCTTCCCGACATGATTGAAGTTGGCAGTTTCATTGGACTTGCCGCGATGACAAACTCAGAAATCACAATAAAAAACGCCCGAATCGACAAACTCGGAATGATACCAGCACAATTCAAGCGATTGGGCATAAAAATGGAATTTCGAAACGACGATATTTATATTCCGGCACAAGCCCACTACCAAATAGAAAGCTTTATCGACGGGTCAATCATGACAATTGCCGATGCTCCTTGGCCAGGTTTAACTCCTGACCTTTTAAGCGTTTTTCTTGTTGTTGCCACCCAAGCAAAAGGGAGTGTTCTCATACATCAAAAAATGTTTGAAAGCCGCCTGTTTTTTGTTGATAAGTTGATAGACATGGGTGCCCAAATCATACTTTGCGACCCACACCGGGCTACTGTTATTGGTCTCGACAACAAAATACAGCTTAGGGGAACAACAATGGTTTCTCCCGACATCAGAGCCGGTGTCGCATTACTAATTGCAGCCCTTTCGGCCGACGGCATAAGCAAAATTCATAACATTGAACAAATTGACCGTGGATACGAACTAATTGGAGAACGATTGAATCAAATAGGAGCAAACATCCGAAGAACAGAATAATACAAGAAATTAATCATACCAAAACCGAATGAACAAAACCAAAAAAAAACAAATCTCACCTAAGGAAAATAATAAGCTAAAAGAGATTCAGAAAGAAAATAAAAAAGCACTATTAAACGAACTTCTTCCGCTTCTAAAATCTTTCGCTCTCT
>Ga0209373_10002266_pt1 | contig 19722 bp, 18 predicted proteins | sample Higcelweek5metaG_FD_187173 | JGI IMG/M metagenome (GOLD analysis project Ga0209373, IMG submission 187173) | Freshwater pond sediment microbial communities from the University of Edinburgh, under environmental carbon perturbations - High... | ecosystem: Environmental > Aquatic > Freshwater >... | reverse complement strand
TTGGTGCGGTTCATCATGTTCATGCGCACCACTGCAACGACTTCCTTCATGGGGCTACGCCTCCTCGGGAGTGGCCGTTTCGCAAACGCCGGAGCTCACGGTGTACACCTCGTCCACCGGGGAGACGAAGATCTTGCCATCGCCGAACGCGCCCTTCTTGCCGGAGCGGGCGGCGGCCATGATGGTTTCGATGACGAAGTCGCGGTCGGCGTTCTTCACCACGCTCACCAGCATGGTCTTGGGAATTTCGTCGTAGGTCACCTCGCCGATCTTGATGCCGCGCTGCTTGCCGCGGCCGGCGACGGAGAACTTGGTCACCGCGGGGAAGCCGGCGTCCATGAGGGCGGCCAGGACGTCGTCGGACTTCTCGGGACGGACAATTGCTCTCACCATGATCATAATGAATCCTCCTCGCTCTCTCTCGTGTGTGGGGTGTTAAACGGCTTCCATGAGACCGAAGTCCATGAGCAGCTTCTCAAGGGCGTCCATCTCCAGGGGCTTCGGAATCACGTACATCTCGTTGGTGTCGATGGCCGTGGCGAGGTTGCGGTAGTGCTGCGCCTGTCCGGCCGCGGGGTCGAACTCGATGACGGTCTTGCGGTTGATCTCGGCGCGCTGCACCATGTTGTCGCGGGGAACGAAGTAGATCATCTGGGTGCCGATCTGGCGGGCCAGCTCCTGGATCATCTCCTTCTCGTTGTCGACATTGCGGCTGTTGCAGATAAGGCCGCCCAGGCGCACGGTGCCGCTCTGCGCATACTTCATGATGCCCTTGCAGATGTTGTTGGCGGCGTACATGGCCATCATCTCGCCGGAGCAGACGATGTAAATTTCCTCGGCCTTGCCGTCGCGGATGGGCATGGCGAAACCGCCGCACACGACGTCGCCCAGAACGTCGTAGAAGGCGTAGTCGAGATCCTCGGACTCATGGTAGGCGCCCAGGGACTCAAGCATGTTGATGGAGGTGATGATGCCGCGGCCGGCGCAGCCGACTCCGGGCTCGGGACCGCCGGACTCCACGCACCAGGAGTCGCCGAAGCCGCGCTTGCGGATGTCCTCGAGCTCCACGTTCTCGCCCTCGTCGCGCAGGGTGTCGAGAACGGACTTCTGGGCCAGGCCGCCAAGCAGCAGGCGGGTGGAGTCGGCCTTGGGGTCGCAACCCACGACCATGACCTTGCGTCCCATTTCCACAAGACCGGCCACGGTGTTCTGCGTGGTGGTGGACTTGCCGATGCCGCCCTTGCCGTAAATGGCAACCTTTCTCATCTTCTTCATGTTCAATTCCTCCGCTCGGTTTTGGTTGGTGGACGCGGAGCATATGGCAAGGGCCGTGCCAGGACTCACGTTTTATGGCAACCGCGTGATATCAGCGGTTTTTTCTCGCCACGGACCTCAAAGTGAGCTACACTTCCGACATTGGCCTACATACGAAAATTGTCGTTATTACACTTTTGTATGTAGATTCCACTACCAACCCGCAACAGGTTAATATGTCGATTTAGCAGGCGATTGTGTCAATTGCGCCAACTGGCACCAGAGGTGCAGTTGCCCCTCCCAGAACAAGGAGCGCGACATGTTGATCGACAGCACCCTGCGGGAAGGCGCACAGGCATACGGAGTCTATTTTGGCGGCGGCGCCAAGCGGCGCATGGCCGAGCTTTTGGCCTCGGCCGGCGTGGACGAGTTGGAGTGCGGCTGGGCGGGACAACAGGACTTAACCGAGTTTTTGGCCTGGGCCCAGGCCTGCCTGCCCGCGCCAGAGAACGGCGGCCCGGCCCTCTCCCTTTGGTGCCCCTGCCGCGAGGCCGACGTGCGCGAATCCGCCAAGCTGGCCGGGGCCGGGTTGCTGCACCGGCTGAACATCGGCGCGCCGTCCTCGGCCCTGCACCGCGAAAAGCGCCTGGGCCTCACCCTGGCGGAGATGACCGCGCGGGTGCGCGGCGTTGTGGCCGCAGCCAAGTCGGAAGGCGTCGGCTACATCACCATCGGCCTGGAGGACATTTCCCGGGCCGACCCGGATGAAGCGTTGAGCCTGGCGCGGGCGGCGGTGGAGGCCGGAGCCGCGCGGGTGCGCCTGTCCGACACGGTGGGCCTGCTGACCCCGCTGACCACGGCGGCCCTGGTGCGGCGCTTCGCGGCCGCCCTGCCTGTGCCCATTGCCCTGCACGCCCACAACGACCTGGGCATGGCCGCGGCCAACGCCGTCACCGCGCTGGAGTGCGGCGCGGCCTTTGTGGATGTTTCCGCCTTGGGGCTGGGCGAGCGCGCGGGCATAGCCCCGCTGGAGCAGGTGGCCGCCTGGGTCATGCAACAAAAATGTAATAACGCCGCCAAAGGCTACGACCTGCTCGTTTTGCGAGCCTTGTGCCTGCTGGCCGCGCAGGCGTCCAAGTCCACTGTGGAGCGCAACAGGCCCGTGGTGGGCGAAGACATCTTTGCAGCCGAGTCCGGCATCCATGTGCACGGCCTGCTGCGCGATCCCGCGCTCTTCGAGCCCTTTGCGCCGGAGACGGTCGGCGCGCACAGGCGCATGGGCGTGGGCGCCAAAAGCGGCGGCGCGGCGCTCAAGGCCGCCATGGCTCGCTTGGGCGCGGGCGTGGGCGACAGCGGGCTTGTGGGCCGCGTGCGCGCCCTGGCCGAACATTTGGGCCGGCCCTTGACGGACAAGGAACTTTTAGGTGTTTTGTGATTTTGTTCAAGAGGATGGCATAGACGCGCCGGTTTTTCGCCCAGGTTGTGGATTGCCTTTGCACAGCAGGAGGAGTAAGCGCGGCAGCGGAGTCGAGTCCTGAAGACATCGGCCCCGGGCCGTGCGAACCCCGCCAGTGCGAGGCGACGTATCCCTTTTGTTTCCAGTTGGAGGCCCCCCAGTGCCTGAAAGCCTGCTTCTGCTTCTCGCCAACGCGGCCATACCGCTGAAGCTGACCCTCAAGGTCGCGCTGACGGCGACGGCGTGCGCTTGCGCCGCGGGCGTGGCCGCCGGGTTCGTCCTGTCGCGGCGCGGCATGCCCGGCCGCGAGTTCCTCGACGCCGTGTGCACGCTGCCCCTGGTGCTGCCGCCCACGGTCATCGGCTATTACCTGCTGGTGCTTTTTGGCCGCAGGGGCGTTGTGGGGCAGTGGCTCTTGGAGCGCTTCGACTTCACCCTGGTGTTCACCTGGCAGGGCGCGGCCCTGGCCGCCAGCGTGGTGGCCTTTCCCCTGGTGTGCAAGGCCGCGCGCACGGCCTTCGAGGGCGTGGACGAAGGCTTGGAGAACGCCGCGCGCACCTTGGGCGCGGGCGAGGCGCGGGTGTTCATGCGCGTTTCGCTGCCGCTGGCCTGGCGGGGCATCGTTTCCGGCACCATGCTGGCCCTGGCCCGGGCCATGGGCGAGTTCGGCGCCACGCTGATGATAGCGGGCAACCTGCCGGGGCGTACCCAAACGCTTTCTTTGGCCGTCTATGAGGCTGTGCAGGCCGGGCGCGAAGACGAGGCGACTTTCCTGGTCATCCTCACCTCGCTGGTCTGCGTGACCCTGCTGCTGGCCTCGGGCAAGCTTCTCAACCACAAGCACGCATAACGCACACAAAGGAGGTCCCCCATGTCGCATCTGCGTCCCCTCATCGGCGCTTTGGCCCTTGCCACCCTGCTCGCCGCGCGCACTGCGCCGGACCTGGCCGAGGAGCTCATGCTCTCCGCCGCGAGCAGCATCTCCGTGGCCGAGATCCCCTGCCCCGCGCAATTGTTCGACGCGTCCGGCGCAACGGGAATCAAACCCTAAGGAACGCGGCATGACGCTCGAAATCGACATCTCCAAAACCCTGCGGGGCAACGGGCGCAACTTTTGCCTCAGGGCGCGCTTCAGCTCCGGCCGCAGCTCCACGGTGCTTTTCGGGCCTTCGGGCTCGGGCAAAACCGTGACCCTGCGCGCCGTGGCCGGGCTCCTGCACCCGGACGCCGGGCGCATCGCGCTGGACGGAGAGGTCCTGTTCGACTCCGCCGCCAAGGTGAACCTACCTGCGCGGGAGCGCGGCGTGGGGTACGTGTTCCAAGATTACGCGCTCTTCCCGCACCTGACGGTTGCGGAAAATGTCGGCTTCGGCTTGAGCCACGGCCTTTGCGGCTGGCTCGATGCGGCGGGCAAGGCCCGCGTGGCCGAGCTGCTGGCCCTGGCCGGGCTCGAAGACCTGGCCAAGGCGCAGCCAGGCAGGCTTTCCGGCGGGCAGCGCCAGCGCGTGGCGCTCATGCGCGCCCTGGCGCGGCGTCCCAAGGTGCTGCTGCTCGACGAGCCCTTTGCCGCCCTGGACCCGCTTTTGCGGCGGCGCATGCGCAAAGAGGTGCGGGCGCTGTGCCTGGCCGCGGGCGCGCCCACCGTGCTCATCACCCACGACCCGGACGACGTGCTGGAGTTCGGCGGGGCCGTGGCCCTGTACGAAACAGGATCCGTGCGGGAGGTGCGCGTGTTCGAGGACGGCCCTGCGGGCGGCGCGGCCGCGCGGGAGATGCTGCTTGCCACGCACTTCGGCGCCTATGCCGAGGGGCAAACTCCGGTGCGCGTCTGACCCGGACATGCGCGAGGCCAGCCACGGCCCAGGGCGCGGCGCGATTCGCATTCCTGTGATACGCGGCAGCTCCAAATTTGCATATTTGTCATTTTTGTCTTTCCAGTAAACCTCCTTCAACCTTCGCTCCACAAAGATAAAACAAACAAAACAGCTTGTTTATATCACGCACTTCCCCCATCTCAACACAACGGCACTGATATTGCTTCACTCCGCGCATGACGCTCATGCTCGGCAACCTGAAGCTCCAGGTGCTCTCGTCCATCTGCCAGATCATCGACACGGCGCTCGACCTTGAAAGGGCCTTGTCCGAGGTCTTGCGCATACTCTCCGAAACCCTGTCCATGAAACGGGCCACCATCACCCTGGCGGACCCGGAAAACGAGCGGCTGGCCATCACGGCCTCCCACGGCCTGAGCCGCGAGGAGCGCCAGCGCGGCGTGTACGAGCTGGACGAGGGCGTCACCGGCCTCATCTTCCAGACCGGCAAGCCGTACATCGTGCCCGACATCCGCCGCGAGCCCCTGTTTTTAGACAAGACCGGCTCCCGCCACCTGGAGCGCGGGCGGGTCAGCTTCATCGGCGTGCCCATCACCTCCCACGGGCGCTGCCTGGGCGTGCTGAACGTGGACAGGCTCTTCGGCGACGAGGTGGCCTTCGAGGAGGATCTGAGCTTCCTCACGGTCGTGGCCACGCTCATTGGCCAGTTTTTGTCCCTGAACGAAAAGATCAAGGCGCGCGAGGAAGCCCTCGTGCGCGAGAACTTGTCCCTGCGCTCGCAGATAACCCGCGAGCAGCGCGGCCCGTACATCGTCGGCAAAAGCCAGTCCATGCAGGACGTGGAGCATCAGGTGAGCAAGGTGGCCCCCACCAAGGCCACGGTGCTGCTCCTGGGCGAGTCCGGCACGGGCAAGACGCTCATCGCCCGGGTCATCCATGAGCTTTCCGGCCGCAAGGGCCACCCGTTCATGAAGGTCAACTGCGCGTCCATCCCCGAGAATCTGCTGGAGAGCGAGCTCTTCGGCTACGAGCGCGGGGCCTTCACCGGCGCTGTGGGCTCCAAGCCCGGCCGTTTCGAGGACGCCCACGAGGGCACCATCTTCCTTGATGAGATAGGTGAGCTGCCCCTGGGCATTCAGGCCAAGCTTTTGCGCGTGCTGCAGGACCGCGAGTTCGAACGCCTGGGCTCCAACACCACCCGCAAGGTGGACGTGCGCGTGGTGGCCGCCACCAACCGCGACTTGGGCGAACTGGCCGAGCGCGGGGCCTTCCGCCCCGATCTGTATTACCGCCTGTCCGTGTTCCCCATCCAGGTGCCGCCCCTGCGCCAGCGCAAGGAGGACATCCCGGTGTTGCTGAACCACTTCATCGACAAGGTTGCGCGCGAGTACAGCCGCACCGTGGTCTTCACCCCGCGGGCCCTCTCCGACCTGACGCTTTACGACTGGCCGGGCAACGTGCGCGAGATGGAGAACCTCATCGAGCGGCTGGTCATCATGAGCGACGGCGAACGCGTGGACGCCACCTTCCTCAAGCCCTACCTGAGCCAGGGCCCCACACAGGCCGGATTGCACCAGCCGGACCGCGGCATGGCGGTGACGCGGTCCCAGCCGGGCATAAGCTCCCTCAAGGCCATGGAGCGCAGCGAGGTGCTGGCCGCGCTGCGGCGCAACGGCTGGGTGCAGTACAAGGCCGCCGAGGACCTGGGCATCACCCCCCGGCAGATAGGCTACCGCATCAAGAAGTACGGGCTGTCCGCCGTCATCGACCACGAGGCCGCCACCGCGCCGCGCCGCTGACCGACGCTTTCGCCGCCGCCTGCTCCTGTTCCGTTCTGCGCATTTTTGCGCCTGGACCATTGACGCCCCGCGCGGATGTGCTACGTAAAAGGCAATGGTCCAGCGCCACCCAAGGCGTTGGCGCAACACAAGGAGAGCACCATGAAAGTCAGCGCTCGCAATCTCATTCCCGGCAAGATCAAGGAGATCACCATGGGCCCGGTCAACGCCGAGGTCGTGGTCGAAGTGGCCCCCGGCATCGAGGTCGTGTCCGTCATCACCGCCCACTCGGTCAAATCCATGGGCCTCAAGAAAGGCTCCGTGGTCAAGGCCATGATCAAGGCCTCCAACGTCATGCTCGTCACCGACTAGGACGCAACGCAACAGACCTTCGTCCAGGCCGGTCTTCCGCTCGGAAGGCCGGCTTTTTTGCGCTGTTGCGACATTTTTGTAGGAGACAACGCCCTGGGGCCGATTTTTCTACTGTCCTTTTGCGGACTGTGTTGACGGAAACTATAATTTCCGTGACACATTGACCTCATGAACGTGCGCGTTCTCCCCCTAACCCCAAGCCCAAGGAGCAAACCATGAAGGTCAGCGCCCGCAATCTCATCCCCGGCAAGATCAAGGAGATCACCATGGGTCCCGTCAACGCCGAGGTCGTGGTCGAAGTGGCCCCCGGCATCGAGGTCGTGTCCGTCATCACCGCCCACTCGGTCAAGGCCATGGACCTCAAGAAGGGCTCCGTGGTCAAGGCCATGGTCAAGGCCTCCAACGTCATGCTCGTCACCGACTAATCAGCGCAAGCGCCTCTCGTCTTCACAAGGCCGGTTCCCGCATGGGGGCCGGTCTTTTTTTGTGGCAAAAGACGCGGCAATCACAGCCTGTTGCTTGCGTCGATAGTCCTTTGCTGATAAATATTACGTATGGCTCCCTACACCAGCGGGAGCACCCGGCCGATAACGTGCTCAGGGCGCACGCCGTCCAAAAGTCACAAAGGGCGAAGGGAGACCGCGGTCCGCACGCCAGACCAATCGCCAGGACATTTGCCGGGCCGCCGATCCATCCACCCGCGAAACGACGGACGGACCATGCCTTACGTAGGTCTTTTAATCCATATGCCGAGGAGCCTCCATGCTGCGCGAGACATTGTTGAACACGAAGACCTCCACCAAACTGTATTCCCTTTTCGGCTGCATTCTGGGCCTGTTTCTGGTCGCGGTATTTTTCGTATTTCTGCCCTATTATGAGCAGGATATGCTTAAGGCGCGCCGCAACAGCCTGGCAGACAGCGTCGACATGTCCTATGCCCTGGTGGTGGAATACGAGGCGCGCATCCAAAAGGGCGAGTTCACGCCCGAGGAAGGCCGGAAGCGCGCGGCCGCGCGCCTGCGCACCATGCGCTACGGCAACAACGAATACTTCTGGGTGAACGACACCACCAAGCCCACGCCCATCATGATCATGCACCCAACCTCGCCAGGCCTTGAAGGCAAGACGCTGGACGACCCCAAGTTCGGCAAGGCCACCGGCTACTGGTTGGGGCGCATGGGCGAGGCGGGCCAAGGTCAATATGATGGCGGAACAAAGAATCTCTTCGCCGCCTTTGGCGAGGTGTGCGAAAAGGCAGGCGAGGGCTTTGTGAGCTACGTTTGGCCCAAGCCCCTGGCCGGGGGCGGCGCCACCAAGGAGATCTATCCCAAGATCTCGTATGTGCGCCTGTACAAGCCCTGGGGCTGGATCGTCGGCACCGGGCTCTACGTGGACGACATCCACGCCAAGGTGGTCACTCTGCGCCTCTGGCTGGCGGGCATCATGGCCGGGCTGGTGGTGGCGCTCAGCGTCCTCGTGTTCCTCATCGTGCGCATGATCTCGCGGCCCATCGCCAAGCTCTCGCAAATGGCCGGGCACATAGCCGGGGGCGACCTGAACGCCCGCACGGACGAGGCGTTCTTCGGCGAAATGGGCACCCTGCAGGGCGCCATGGAAAAGATGGTCATCGCCCTGCGCGACAAGATCGGCGAGGCAGAGAAGAGCACGCGCCTGGCCGAAGACGAGGCGAACGTGGCCCGCGCCGCCGTTGCCGAGGCCGACGAGGCCAAGCGCCAGGCGGCCGAGGCCACCCGCGCGGGGCTGCTGCAGGCCGCAGGAAAGCTGCGCGACGTGAGCCAAGCCATCAGCGGCGCCACCCGCGACCTCTCCACCCGCATCGAGTCCTCGCGCCAGGGCTCCGACCTCCAGAAGGACCGCCTGAACGAGACCGCCACGGCCATGGAGGAGATGAACGCCACGGTGCTGACCGTTGCGGGCAACGCCGGCCAGGCGGCCGAGGCCGCGGACCAGGCCAAGCAGAAGGCCCAGGACGGCGCGGGCGTGGTGAACAACCTCGTGAAGGCCATTCAGGACGTGTATGCCCAGGCCCAGGGGCTCAAGACCAACATGGGCCAGTTGGGCAAGCAGGCCGACGGCATCGGCCAGGTCATGGGCGTCATCAACGACATCGCCGACCAGACCAACCTGCTGGCGCTCAACGCCGCCATCGAGGCGGCGCGCGCGGGCGACGCCGGGCGCGGCTTCGCGGTCGTGGCCGACGAGGTGCGCAAGCTGGCCGAGAAGACCATGACCGCCACCAGGGAAGTGGCCCAGGCCATCAGCGGCATCCAGCAGGGCACACGGGAGAACATCAAGAGCGTGGACCTCGCCAACCAGCGCATCGAGCAGGCCACGGAGCTGGCCCAGGAGTCCGGCGAGGCCCTGACCGGCATCGTCTCCCTGGTGGAAAGCTCGTCCACCCAGGTGCGCAGCATCGCCGCCGCCAGCGGCGAGCAGTCCACCGCCAGCGAGGAGATCAACCGCTCCCTGGACGACATCAACCGCATCGCCTCCGAAACCGCAGAGGCCATGAGCGAGGCCGTCGACGCCGTGAGCGGGCTGCTCTCCCAGGCGGAGAACCTGCTGGCCCTGATGCATGAGCTGGAAAACGCCTAGCGAAGCCCAGCCCTCGCCCGACGAAACAACAAAGCCCCTGGAGCGATCCGGGGGCTTTTCTTTGAGCCGGGGGGACAGCCGGAACGACCCGGCCTCGTCTCTGGCATCCAGCCGGGCATTCAGCCAAGCGTCCAGCCGGGCATCTAGCATAGCCTCTTGCCAGACCTTGCGCCCGGCCCTCCGGCCTTCATGCCCGGTCTGGGAGCAGACGACCCACCGGACTTTCTGCCTGACTCCTGCCGGTCATTCTGGCTGACATCCTGGCTGGCCCCCGCCTTACGTCCTGCCCTACTTCACGCCCGGCTTTCTGCCGGGCATCCTGCCGGACATCCTGGCTTGACCCCGCGCCTTCTCTCCCGCCGGGCATCCGCCTTGCCCCCTGCCCGACCTCCTTCCTGACCTCATGTCAGGCCTCATGCTTTGCCGCCCCCCTCGGACTTGTGCCCGGACGCCGGGGCGGCTATCGTCCGCATCGATGCAATGGACGGCCGACGCGGCAGGTCCGCCGCGCACCGCCGCCTTGGGCGGAACGCCGCCGCAACCGTTCTTTCGGGTCGCCGTCCCTGCGCAGCGCCATTGCCTCCGGCCGGGCGGGCAGGCCACGTGGCGGCGCGCGGGCATCGGGCAAAAATCAGAACAACGACAGTCTTCCAGACAGGAGCCGCACGTGAAGCGCATCGACATGCAGAACTGGGCCAGACGCGAGCAGTACGCCTTCTTCAGCGCCAGGCAGTGGCCATACTGCTCCGTCACCTGCGAGCTCGACGTCACCCCGGTCCGCGCCTTCATGAAGGACCGCGGCATCGGCTCCTATCTCGGCATGATCTACCTGGTGTCCAAGGCGGCCAACCTCGTGCCGGAGCTGCGCCTGCGCATCGAGGACGGCGCGGTGTGCGAGCACGAAATCGTGCATCCGTCCTTCACCGTGCAGAACATCAACGGGCAGCTCGCCTTCTGCAAGGCGCGCTACAGCGAGGATCCCAACGACTTCTTGCCCCGCACGCGGGCGGAGATGGACCGGGCCAAGACCACGCCGCAGCAGGCCTTGTCGTCCACCGGGCACGACGAACTCTATTTAAGCTGCCTGCCCTGGGTGCACTTCACCTCCGTGAGCCACCCCATGGACCTGACCCCGCAGGACGCCATCCCGCGCATCACGTGGGGGCGGTTCGAGCCCAAGGGCGGCCGGATCGTCATGGCGGTGGATCTGCTGGCGCACCACGGCTTGGCCGACGGCGCGCACATCTCGCAGTTCATGGGGAATCTTGGCGGGTTCTGCGCCGAGCCGGAAACGGGCTTCGCTGGCCTGCGCGGTTGACCAGCCGGATGGGGGCTTGCGGGTCCGAATCTGACGAGCCCATGAGCGAGGGGTCTGCTCTGCCGGGCCTTTTTAACGGAACCAGCTTGAGGGACAGGCTTAATGGGGCCAGCTTGACGGGCCGCCTTCCCTGCCGGGCCTGATCGACGGGACCCGCTCTGCCGGGCCTGATTGACGGGCCAGGCCAGCCTCTCCTGCCTTTTTCGCCGCACAGGCGTGCGGAACGCTACACCCTGCGGGCCTGCCGGGTCGCGGCCTCCAGGCCGCGGATGAGCTTGCGCATGCGCTGGTAGCGCAGCACGCCAAGACCGATGGTGACCACCGAGGACGGCACAAGCACCCAGCCCACAACGGTGAGCGCGGGATGGTCGAAGAAATGGATGAAGGTGGCGGCCACGGCCAGCTGGGTGAGCGCCGTGCGCTGGTAGGCCAGAAAGGTGCGCTCGTTGGCCAAAATGGAGCGCGCAGCGGCCAGGTGCTCGCGCAGGTCCAGGCGCACGCGCGCCAGGCTGGCCTGGCCGACGGGCTGGCCGGTGGCCTGTCCGCTGGACTGTCCGGTTGCCTGCGCGTCTGGCTGGCCGACGGGCTGGCCGGTAGCCTGTCCGCTTGGCTGGTCAGTCAAATGGTCAGCGGGATGGCCGATGGGATGCGCGTCTGGCTGGCCGGCTGGATGGTTGACTGACGAGCCCGGTGTCGGCATGCCGGGCGATCCGGCGGTCCGCCCAACAATCTCCTCGCCGGACTGTCCGCTTGGCGACCCGGCCGTAGCCTCAGCCAGCGCGACGCCCGGCTGCGTGCCCGGCTGTGCGGATGCCGCCATGCCCGCTTGTGTTTTTGTCTGCCCGCCCATGCTAGCACCCCGCCGCGTCCTTGCCTATGGCCGCCTCGGCCCGTTCGCCGTCCAGCGGGCGCGAGAAATAGAAGCCCTGCACGCATTCGCAGCCCAGGGCGCGCAGCATGGCCGCCTGGCCGCTCTCCTCCACGCCCTCGGCCACCACGTCGAGCCCAAGGCTGTGGGCCAGGGCCACAATGGCCCGCACTATCTCCTGGTTCTCCGGGTCGAGCCCCAGGCGGCCCACGAAGCTGCGGTCCACCTTCAAGGTGTCGACCGGGAAGCGCTGCAGGTAAGACAGGGACGAATAGCCGGTGCCGAAGTCGTCGATGCTGATGGTGACGCCCAGGGCCTTGAGCCGTTTGAGCATCACCAGGGCGCTTTCGGCGTTGACCATGATGTTCGACTCGGTGATCTCAAGCTTCAGGCGGTCGGCGGGCAGGCGGGTGCGCTTGAGGGTCTCGGCCACCTGCTCCACCAGGGCGTGCTGGGAGAACTGCTTGTTCGAAAGGTTCACGGCCACAAAGAGCTTGCGCGCGGCCGGGTCGCGCTCGCGCCAGTCGGCCAGGTCGGCGCAGGCTTTGGTCAGCACCTGGCGCCCCAGTTCGAGGATGATGCCGGTTTCCTCTGCCAGGGCGATGAACGACCCCGGCCCCACCAGGCCGCGCACCGGGTGCTCCCAGCGCACCAGGGCCTCGAATCCCACCAGATGCGTGCTCGAAAGATCCCAGATGGGCTGGTAATAGACGACAAACTCGCCCCGCTCCAAGCCCTGGCGCAGCTCCTGCTCCAGGGTCAGGCGCTCCACGGCGTGCAGCAGCAGGCGCGGGGTGAAGACCTTGAAGCGCCCGCGGCCGCTGGACTTGACCGAATGCAGCGCGATGGCCGCGCTTTGCAGCAGCTCCTCCGCGCTCTCAAAGGCGTTGGGCGAAAGCACGATGCCGAAGCTGGCCGAGGTCTGCACCTCGCGGCCGCCCACAGGCACGGGCTCCATGACCACCTGGCGCAGGCGCTTGACCACGCGGATGGCCTCGCCCGGGGTGGCCAGCTCCTCCAGCAGCAAAATGTACTCGTTGCCGCCAAAGCGCGCCACGGTGTCCAGCCCGCGCAAAACGCCCACCACACGCTGGGCGATGGCCTCCAGCACCTGGTCGCCCACGGCGTGGCCCAGGCTGTCGTTAATGACCTTGAAGCGGTCCAGGTCCATGACGATGACGGCATAGAACACGTCGTCGCGCCGCTTGCAGCGCTCCAAGGCCTGCTGGATGCGGTCGAGGGCCAGGGTGCGGTTGGCCAGCCCGGTCAGGGTGTCGTACAGGGCCTGATGGTGCAGCTTGGCCTCGAACTCGTGGCGCTCCTGGTCGCGCGTCTGCAGAGCCAGGGCCATGTTGTCGAAGGATTCCGCCAGACGTCCCAGCTCGCCCTCATCGTGCCCCAGGCCGGAGCGCGCCTGCAAATCGCCCTGGCCCAGCTGGCCCGCGGCCTCCATCAGCCGGTCCACCCGGCGGATGATGAACAGATTGCCGAGCATCCAGGCCAAAACCACGGCCACGAAGGTGGCCCCGGCCATGAGCGCGCCGTTGCGCACCTGAATGCGCCGCACCTCGGCCAGAATGCGGGCTTCGGGGATGCCGACGCGGGCCGTGAGCGTGGCGGCCTCGCCCTGGTCACGGCGCAGCCGCTTGACGGCATAGAGCCGCCGCACACCGTCCGCGCCGTCCGCCACCACAAGCCCATCCTTGCCCTGGCGGGCAAGACGCTCGCGCAGGGCCTTGGGCTCCTCCAGCCCCACCCACTTCTCCGGGTCCGGGTAGCGGAACAGCCGCACGCCGCGCGCGTCGGTCAAGGCCATGGCCGAGCCTTCGGGCAGGTCCACGGCGGTGAAGTTCTGGGCCAGGGAGCCCAAGTCGAAGCTGGCGATGATGACGCCCGCCAGCGCGCCCTCGAGCAAAACCGGCTGGGCGAAGTGCAGCACCGGGCGCTTGGTTGTTGCGCTGACGGCGTATTCACCCACGGCGAAGGCCTTGGTCTCTACGGCATCCTTGAAGTATTTGCGGCCCGAGACATCGGCGTGGGGGGCTTCGACGGATTGGGCCACGACCTTGCCCGCAGGGTCGGCAAGGGCCAGCACGGCGTACATCGGGTTCTGGCGGTTCAACTGGGCGAGCAGCTGGGCGGAGTCCCGCGCGTCCATGCGGCGGATGGTGGGCACCTGGGCCAGGGTGGTTAAAAGCACGTGGGCGTGCTCCTGCACCTGCTCCAGGCTTTTGGCCATGCCCGCGGCCACCTGCAGGGTCGTCTGGCCCGCCTTGTCCACGGCCTGGCGCTCCAGCTCGCGCCCGCTCCACCAAACCAGGGCGAAGGCGGGAATGGCCGCGGCGAACACCAGCAACAGCAGATGGGTTCTGATGGACCAGGAGAAAATCGACTTCATGCGCCTCCAGCCGCCACGATGGCGACAACCTCGCAGAATCTGCAACCGGGGCTATTGGTTCGGAATGGCCCACACGTACCGGAGACAAGAGAGCAAGTCCATACGCGCAGGGCAATTTGACTGTGATGCGGCTCAATATACGTATCGAGAATCACCGGGGTACGTGTCCCGGCCGCACCAGCCTCGGCCATGCCCGGGCTGCGGGGGCGGACGAAGAGGGTGGAGCAATATGCAACAGTTGGAGTAGGATTGCCAAAACCTGGCAGGTGTGGCAAATTAGCGCTAGGGACGTTTCGCCCCTTGCGCGGGCCAGGCCCGCGGCAGCAACCAATGACCAAGCGAGGCTCATGAAACTCTCCGCCAAGGCGCGTTACGCCGTGCGTATTCTTCTCGATCTCGCCATCCACGATGAGCATGGCCCCGTGCGCACCGCGGACATCTCCGAGCGCACGGGCGTTTCCGCGCGCTTCATCGAGCAGATCCTGAAGCCCCTCAAGGCCGCCGGACTGGTGCAGAGCACCCGCGGCGCCTCCGGCGGGTACGTGCTTTCCGAAAAACCGGAGGACATCAGCCTGGCGCGCATCATCCGCACCATCGAGGGCAACCTCTGCCTGACCCAGTGCTGCGAAAACCCCAAGACCTGCCAGCGCGCCGAAACCTGCCGCAGCCACCGCGCGTGGGTGCGCGTCACCCAGGTCATGGAGGCCGAGCTTGAGGGCATCACCATCAAGGACCTGCAGGACGACGAGATTTTGAACCACAAGCACGGCTGCGCCTGCTAGCGCGGGCCGCGCACCGCCACCCGACGCCCCGGCGTCCCCCTCTAAGCCTTCCCTCATGACGAATCCCGACTCTTGCCGGGAGGTTTGACGCTTGCCCCCACCCCCGGGGGGAATTCGTCCATCACGCTGAAATAGCACCGCGTTATTTTTCTTTGCGCGTTTTTTCACAATTCCCTTGACCCGTGTGGGCCTTTCTGTTTATTCCCGACTCGTTCAATCGTGATTGCTTTTATCGCAATTAATACAGTTGCGATTCTTTCAATAGCGATTGATCGAATCAAGAGGCTTGGCGACTCGGCCACAAGGATGCAGCGCCAAGCCACAACCACGGGAGAGGCATGAAACCCACAGCGCGAACCTGCCACGCCACCCGCATTCTGCTCGAGCTGGCGCACCACGGACAAGAAGTGCCCCTGCGCGCCTCGCTGCTCTCGGTGACCATCGGCATCTCCATCAAGCTCCTGGAAAAAATCGTGCGCCCGCTCAAGGCGGCGGGACTCATCAAAAGCGTGCGCGGCGCCACGGGCGGCTACGTTCTTGGCCGCCAGCCCGCGCAAATCACCCTGGCCGATGTGCTGACCACCATGGAAGGCGCGGTGTTCAAGCCCCAGTGCTGCGAGTCCGACGCGGACTGCCTGCTCATGGAGGGCTGTCCCACGGGCAGCGTCTGGATCGGCATCGCCCAGCACATGGAAAAGAAGTTCCGCGCCACCACCCTGGCCGACTTCATGACCGCCCCGCGCGACACCTGCCCCACCAGAGCCAACCGTCTCGCCCACGCCGCCCTCGACACGCCGGAGCGCAGAACCGAGCCGACGCCCGCCCGCGGCCGCACCAGGCTCGCCAGAAGAAGGAAACCGGGGAGCGGCCCGCCCGCCCCGCGCCCAGCCGGGCGGCCCCGCCTTGTTTGACCCGAAGTTGCCCCAATTTTCCACGCACCCCAAAAGGAGAGGATCATGAAGAAACTGCTCATTCTCGGCTCCGGAGCCGGCGGCACCATCGTGGCTGCCAAGATGGCCAAGTCCCTTGATGAAGACTGGCAGATCACGGTCATCGACCGCGACTGGAAGCACCACTATCAGCCCGGCTGGCTGTTCGTGCCCTTCGGCGTGTATTCCATGAAAGACTGCGTGAAGCCCAAGAAGGACTTCATCCCCGAGGGCGTGAACTTCGTTCAGGACTCCATCGTCAACATCGACCCCTCGAAGAAGCTCGTCACCACCGAGAAGGGCGCCTACGAGTACGACTGGCTTGTCATCGGCACCGGCTGCCGCATCATGCCCGACGAAGTGGAAGGCATGATGGAGGACTGGCACGGCAACATCCACGACTTCTACACCCCCGACGGCGCCCTGGCCCTGCAGAAGAAGCTCAAATACTACAAGAAGGGCAAGGTGGTGCTGAACATCGCCGAAATGCCCATCAAGTGCCCGGTGGCCCCGCTTGAGTTCGTGTACATGGCCGACTGGTTCTTCACCGTCAACGGCGTGCGCAAGGACGTGGAGATCGAGCTGGTGACCCCGCTCACCGGCGCCTTCACCAAGCCCGTGGCCGCCAGCATTCTGGGCAAGGTCTGCGAGCAGAAGAACATCAAGATTACCCCGAACTTCGAAGTCGCCGCGGTCAACGTGGGCGACAAGACCATCGAGTCCGTCAAGGGCGAGACAGTGGATTACGATCTGCTCGTGAGCATTCCGCCCAACTTCGGCGCGCAGGTCATCATCGACTCCGACATCGGCGACCCCATGGGCTACGTGGAGACCGACAAGCACACCCTGAAGGCCACCAAGATTCCCAACTGCTACGTCATCGGCGACGCCACCAACGTGCCCACCTCCAAGGCGGGCAGCGTGGCCCACTACGAGGCCGACATCGTGTGCGCCAACCTCCTGCGCGAAATCGACGGCGAAGAGCCCCGGCCCGACTTCGACGGCCACAGCACCTGCTTCATCTGCTCCGGCTACGAAAAGGCCTTCCTTATCGACTTCAACTACAAGGTCGAGCCGCTGGAGGGCAAATACCCCTTCCCCGGCCTCGGACCCTTCTCGCTTCTGGGCGACAGCCACTTCAACTACTGGGGCAAGCTGCTGTTCAAGTGGGCCTACTTCAACCTGATGCTCAAGGGCCACGAGCTGCCGCTTGAGTCCCAGATGTTCATGGCCGGCAAGATGCGCAACCAGCTGACCAACGCTTAAGGCCAGGGGGAACGTAATGGGACAGGAAGAACTGGTGCTCGACCGCCTGAGCGGGCTGGAGTCCCAGATAAAATATCTGGTTGAAGCCACAAAGGACTGGCAGGAGCTGAAAAGCGACCTGACCCCCATCATCCACGACGCCGTCAAGACCCTCATGAAGGAGCTGGGCGACGTGGAGCAGGGCTTCCAGCTTGAGGACGTCTACGCGTTGGTGAAGCGCTTTTTGCGCAGCATCAAAAACCTCACCTACACGCTGGAACAGCTCGAAAACATCATCGACCTCTGGCAGACCATCGAGCCCCTGCTGCACTCCGCAGTGCCCAAGGGCATCGAGTTTCTGGACGAGCTGGAGCAGAAGGGCGTGTTCCGCATGTACCACGCCATGCTTGAAGTCCGCGGCAAGATCGCCCGCGCCTACACGCCGGACGACATCGAGATCATGGGCGACGGCTTCGTCTCCATGCTCTCCCTCATCAAGAAGCTCTCCACCCCGCAGGCGCGCGAGATGCTGGACAAGCTGGCCGACATGATGGGCGACGTGGACCTGAACAAGAGCAAGGAATGCGGACCGCTGGGCCTGGTGGCCGGCATGAGCAGCAAGGAAGCCCGCAAGGGCCTCGGCATCATGCTCGAGTTCACCAAGAGCCTGGGCAAGCTGAAGGATTAGCACGCCGGACGCGGCGCGGGGACGACCGACACCGTCTCCTCCGCGCCACTGGCGTTTATGCGCGGCCCGGCCGTTACTACCGGGTGCGGCCGGGCCGCGCCACACCACCTTTCATCCGCCGCGAAACACGCGCGGCAGGAGGCAGCCATGAGCAAGAAGATCCTCATCGTGGACGACGACCCCGCCGTGGTGGACTTTCTTTCCGAGGTCTTCACCGACAACGGCTACGCCACCGAAAAGGCCTACAACGGCGTGGAGGCCCTGGCCAAGGCCAAGACCTTCGGCCCGGACCTCATCACCCTGGACATGGACATGCCCGAGAAAGCCGGCACCATGTTCTTCATCGGCATGCGCAAGGACGAGGCCCTGAAGAACACGCCGGTCATCGTCGTCAGCGGCGTGGGCCCGCGCCCGCCCGCGCTGTCCAAGGACATCCCCGTGCTGCAGAAGCCCGTGGCCCCGGCCGACCTGCTGGCCATGGTGGAAAAGGTTCTGGCGGGCAAGGCCCTGAACTAGACTTCCTTTGCGCCGGGACGAACGGGGGCGCGAACTTCCGCCACACGGTCCGCCCCCCGCCCGGTCAAGACAACCCGGAAGAAAGGCCCGCCATGTCCGCGTCCGAACTCCCCGCTTTCCGTCCTTCGACTATGGCCGCCACGGCTGCCGCGGCCGAAGCGTCAGCTTCTTCTCCGGCTGCCACGCCTGATCTTTCGACGACGGCTTCGCCGACGATTACGCCGACGCTTTCGCTGTCTGGCGGACAGGCTCCCGCTGCGGCCGCCGTCCCGGCGCATCCGTCCGCCGCCTGCCAGCCAGCCGAGCTGCCAGCCGACCTGACGACAAATCATTCCGCTGACCTGGCAGCCAAGCACCCGGGCCTCATGCCGGCCGACATGCCGGCTGGCCAGCCCGTCTGCCTGGCCGGGTCCCCGGAAACCGTCCTCTTGGTGGACGACGAGGCGGACATCCGCGACCTGCTCTCCCTGCTGCTGGAGGACCTGGGCTACTGCGTGCGCACCGCGCCCGACGGTCAGACCGCCCTGGCCGTCTTCCGCGCCAGCCCCGCGCCCATCGTCCTCACGGACATCAAGATGCCCGGGCTCGACGGCATCGGCCTGCTGGCCGCGGTGAAGGAGCTTGCCCCGGACACGGAGGTCATCATGATCTCCGGCCACGCGGACATGGACCTGGCCATCGCCAGCCTCAAGCTGGGCGCGGCGGATTTCATCACCAAGCCCATAGACGACGGCCTGCTGGAGCACAGCCTGAACAGGGCCAGCGAACGCATTTCCCTCAAGCGCCAAGTGCGCGAGCACACGCAGAACCTGGAGCGCCTGGTGGCCGAGAAAAGCGCCCGCCTTGTGGAGCTGGAGCGCAGGCTCGCCGCCCGGCAGATCGTGGAGGGCCTGTCCTCGGCCATGCGCTTTGTGGCCAGCGAGGAAGGCGGCCAGGGCACCCTGGGCGAACTGCCCTGCCTGGTGTCCATCCACAACCGCGAGGGCCGGGTCATCACCGCCAACGCGCTCTACCGCGAACGCCTGGGCGAGCCCGAGGGCCGCGAATCGGCCGCGGCCTACGGCGACGCCTACCCCGGCGGCGCGGGCTGCCCGGTGGACCAGACGCTCAAAAGCGGCAGCCCGGCGCAGCGCAGCGAAACGCTCATCGACCGCCACGGCAAGCCCTTCCACGCGCTGGTCTCCACCACGCCCATTTCCGGCGGCGCCAAAGCCGACGGCTCGGAAAACAGCGGCGCGGCCATGGTGCTGGAAATCGCCGTGGACCTGACCGAGGTGGAACGCCTGCACGAGGAACTGGTCAAGAGCCACCGGCGCTACCGCGACCTTTTCGACGCCGTGCCCTGCGCCATCACCGTGCAGGACAGGAACCTGAAGGTGGTGGAGGCCAACAAGACCTTTGTGCGCGACTTTTGCGACGGCCTGCCCATGGAGCAGTGCGCCACAGTGGGCCTGACCTGCCACGAGGCCTACAAGCACCGCGACGAGCCCTGCCCGGACTGCCCCATCCTGGCCACCTTCGAGGACGGGAAGCGGCACCAGGCCGAGACCGCCGTCACCGACCGCCACGGCCAGGCGCGCAACCTGCTCATCTGGACCGCGCCGCTCTTGGACGCCGAGGGCCGCGTGGAAAAGGTCATGGAGGTCAGCACCGACATCACCCAGATACGC
>Ga0209373_10002265_pt1 | contig 19723 bp, 12 predicted proteins | sample Higcelweek5metaG_FD_187173 | JGI IMG/M metagenome (GOLD analysis project Ga0209373, IMG submission 187173) | Freshwater pond sediment microbial communities from the University of Edinburgh, under environmental carbon perturbations - High... | ecosystem: Environmental > Aquatic > Freshwater >... | reverse complement strand
GTTGTTAGGTTGGATAGTTTAGGTAGGTTGTTAGGTTGGATAGTTTAGGTAGGTTGTTAGGTTGGATAGTTTAGGTAGGTTGTTAGGTTGGATAGTTTAGGTAGGTTGTTAGGTTGGATAGTTTATCTTAATTTTTTAAAAAATACAAATCCAAAAAATGGTTAAAGTTTTTTAAAAAAATTAAGATAAAATTTACTTTTATTAAAGTAATAAAAATTGTAAAACTGTAAAATTTTAGATAAAAAAAAAATCTTCTCTAAGTTAAAAAAATTAAAATTATAAAGATAATAATAATCAAGAAAATTTAAAGAATTTTTTGAATTAACAAAAGAAAAAATAGATAAACCCATATTATTAAAATATTGAAAATATAAATAATAATATTTATAATCCAAAACAATAAGCATATTTATATTAAATTTTTTTAAAAAAAAATTAAATATAAAAAAAAAATGTTGATATTTTAAATATTTTAGATTAAATTTAAAAAAATTATTATACTTTATTAAATCAACACCACTAAATAATAAATTATTAAACATATTCATGTAAAATTGATTAAAATCTAAAATAATAAATTTATTTGAATTGTTTAAAAAATTTTCAAAAAAATTAAAAAAATTTTTAAAATTAAAAAAATTTTTATAAAAATTATTATTTTTAATTGAAACTAAATAAAAAAAATAATCAAAATATAAAAAAGATTTTTTTTTTAGAAAAAAATGTCTTTTTTGGAATGAATTGTTATATAAAAAAAAATTAAAATTGTAAAAATTTAATGGTTTTAAAATCCCTGGACATTCGAAGGAAAAAATTTATAAAAAAAATTAAATTAAATTTATAAAAAAATTAAACAAAAATGAAAAAAAAATGCAAATAAAAATTATTAAAATTTCTTTATTAGATAAATCAATTTGAGGGTTATTTTGATTTTTTAAATTTAAACCAAAAATAACATTAAATCAACATTTACTAAAACCAATCAATCCAAAAAAATTTGAACCAAATAATAATATTAAACTTGTTAAAGGAGAATTTTCAAAAAGACCTGTATAAATATAAATTTCACTAGAAAATTTTAATGAACCTGGTATACCAGAATAAAGAACAACCATCATAATCAAACTGATACCTAAATTAGGTGTGGTGTGTATAATACCGGATATTTCAGAAATTAATCTTGTTTTGTATCTTCTTTGAATACAATCAACCAAAAAAAACATTAATGATGATAATAATGAGTGCGTTATACAAAGTAAAACACCACCAATAAAACAAACTGCATCACCTCAAATAAAAACTAAATAAAGTAAACTCATTTCTTGGATAGTACAATAAGCAACTAATTTTTTTAAATCAATTTGACCTCACATCTTAAAAGATGAATCTAAAACACCTAAAATAGGTAAAATTGAAAAAAATGCAGTATCTAAATCACCACCTAATAGATTTGATATACGATAAAAACCATAAACAGCACTTTTAACTAAAAAACCACTCAAAAAAATTGAAAAACCAGCTGGAGCTTCTACATGAGTTTTAGTTAATCAATAATGAAATGGTCATACAGGAATTTTAAAACCAAAACCCATAAATATTAAAAAATATAAAAATCAAATTTCATCGTTTGTAAAAACAAAAAATCTTGCAGAGTTGAAAGAAGTTGAACCTGTGCAAACAGTCATGTAAGCCATAGCACATAAAACCAAAAATGAACCAATTTGAGTTCATATTAAAAAATACAATGATGCTTGAACACCACGTCTATACTGAGATGTATAGTAAACAAATAAAAAAGAAGGAATTAATAAACTCTCATAAAAAATAAAAAATAATAAAAAATCAGAACAAACTGTAAAAAAATAAATTATCAACACTAAAAAATTACATATAAATATAAATTTCATATTTTTTCAATAAAATTGAGAATCCAAACATAAAAATGATATAACACCAACCATATAAGCTAACAGTATAAATATATAACCGAAAAATTCTAATGAAAATTTATAGTTTAAAAATGTAAATGAAATGGTTTTAAAAAAAAAAAAATCTGGTTGAAAAAAAATATTATAATTGTATAAATACAATTGTGTAAGGTTGTTGGAATGTTTTATAAAAACTCAAAAATTAAAACAATGTAAAAAAAAAGAAACAATGAGTGTAATTAGTAAAAGTTTTTTTGAAAAAGTTGATGAAACTAAATTCTTTTTGAAAAATTGAAAGTTAATAAATTTTGAAAAATAAAAAAAAACCAAAGAAGTTAAAGCACCACCAAATAAAATAAATAAATTATACTTAAATAAATTAATTATCAAATAATTGTCATAAATATTTGTAAAAACAGTAATCATATAATATTAAAAAAAATTATAAAATATACAATAAAATTATAAATAAAAAACAATATTTATAAAATTTATAAAAAAAATCCTCAAAAATCCAATCTCTATAATTAACCATAATAGATTTTATTTTAATACCATTTAAACCTTGAATAAAATACAAAATATTTCTTGAAAATTTGAATTTAAAAAATCTAATATTAACGTAAGTTCATATATTTAATTTAAACAAAATACTAGGAGTATCATTAACATTATGTCAATATTTATATAAAACTGAAAACAACTTCTACATACATTCTTGCTGGGATTCGAACCCAGATTTATGGGGTGAAAACCCATTGTCCTGACCCTTAGACGACAAGAATTTAAAAAAATTAAATTGAACCAGCAAAAGAATTTACAAATTTTTTACGTTTTATACTTCTAGTTATAGGACCAATTAACTCCTTACCTTTAGTAGTTAAACGTTTTTTTAATAAAACAACATTATTTTCATTAAAAAAAAATGTGGAACCATCTAACTTAAATGATCTAAAACGAGTTCTTATAACAATACCCTTTAATTTTGTTTTTTTTTTTACTCAATTATCAGGCAATGTTTGACGAACACTAACCTTTACAAAATCACCACTTTTTGATTTTTTTCTAAAAAATCCTCTATAAAGATGAAAAACTTTAACAAACTCTACACCACACTTATCTGCTGGTATCATAAATGATTCTTTTAATATAATTATTAATTAATTTTTTTTTTAAAAATTCTAGTAGCAGGTTGAGTGTGTAACTGATCACTTAAATTTTGTTTTCTCATAAAAATAAATTTAGAAAAATCTTTAAAAAAATCAAAAACAACAAAAAAATCATAATAATTTAAAACTTTATTAGATTTAGAAAAAAAATTTAAATTAACACAAATTAAACTACCAACTAACAATAAAAAACCAACCAACAAAAACTCAATACTGTTATAATAATAATAACTTTTAAAAAAAGAAAAAAAATCATTTAATATTGATATTGAAATGTGATCATAAAAATTATCATAAAATTGTATTGATAAAAAATTTAAATTTAAATACTCAGAATCCGAATATACTGAATAGTATTGAGAGAATATTAAAAAAAATAAAAAAAAACCCAGATATTTTAAAAAAAAAAAAGATTTATTTTTTTTAGAAACATTTGAATAGACGTTTAAATAAAAAATAAACAATATACTAATGAAAATAACAACAAACTCAGCCAATCATAAAAAAGCTGTAAACAAATCTAATTGATAAAGAGCTAAAAATAACCCAAAAAAAACTACTAAAACCATAAAATAAAATACTGTGTAGTATACTGAATTGCTGGTATATATATTATACAACACATAAGCAATTAAAAATTGTAAAAAAAAAACATCATTAAAAAAAAAAGAAAAATTAAATAAATAAGTCAAATCTATCAAATTTAAAAAGATATATAATATTAAAAAAAATCAACTGAAAACATATTTAAAAAAATAAAATTTAAAAAATTAGGCAATTCTCAACCACCTAAAAATAAAATACTAATAACAGCGGAGAAAAAAAATAAATGCATATACTCACCAAGATAATATAACCCAAAAAAAAAACCACCGTATTCAGTTTGGTAACCAGCAACTAATTCAGATTCAGCTTCTGGTAAATCAAAAGGTGCACGAGCAGTTTCTAGTAAAAATGTAATAGTTATTAAACCAATTAAAGCAAAAAAATAAAAAATTAATCAATATATTTCCTGATAAACAACGATAGGTAAAAATGAAAATGATTCATTAATAAAGATTAGATTCAAGAATAATAAACCTAAAAATATCTCTAAGTTTAGCATACCAATACCTGTTCTTACAGAAGCTAACATAGCATACTTATTCTTACTAAAAAAACCAGTTAACATAATACACATACCAAAAACAACAGAAAATAGAGATATATAAGCAATGTTGTATTCAATTTCAAATAAACTAATACTTGGACCCCAAACAGCGTTAATTCAAAATGAATAACAAACAGCTGCAACAATAGCAGGTATAGTTACAAATCAAAATTTATTAGCTTCAGAAGGAATTAAAGCACCTTTAATAAAAAGTTTTAAAGCATCTGCTATATACTGCAATCTACCCTTATAACCTACAAATTGTGGACCAACACGTCTTTGAACTAATGCAAGGAATTTTCTTTCAATCAAAGTTAAAGCTGCTACTATAATAGTTAACACCAACATCAATATAACGTTATTCAATAATATTAAAACATATCCTAAAATACCCAAATAAAAATTATTTAATTTATTTATTTTCATAAACTTCATACTCATTAAAATATGGATTAGCTAATAACATTCTTATTTTGCTGTTAGGTAATCTGTTCAATTTTTTATTAATAAACTGTAAGTGTCTAATTTTAAATGTATAATATAGAATACGTTTATGTCATCTAGGAATACCCATAATACTATGAACAGCAACACGACGTTCAATGTGAGAATCCAAAAACATTAAAAAGAAAAAAGCAGCACTAACCATAGTAGTAATATGACCTACAGTAGCCATACCATGTCAACCCATCATAAATGCTGGATAATCATGAATTCTACGTGGCATACCAGAATAACCTACCCAAAATAATGGTAAGAATGTCATTCATTGACCACCAGTAAAGTAAACTACATGTAAATATGCGAAAATACGAGAATATTTAATACCAAATAAAGCAGGAAAATAGTAATAAATACCTGCAAAAAGACCAGTAAATGTAGAAGCAGAGAACATTAAATGAAAATGAGCAACAACATAAAATGTATCGTGCATACTAACATTTAAAGCAACGTGAGATAATCACATACCAGTCATACCACCACATAAGAAAAATAATATAAAAGAAAAGGTAAATAATATAGCAGCATCTCAACGTAAAGCACCGTTTAATAATGTCATAGTTCAGTTTACAACTTTAACAGTAGCAGGTAATGAAATCATAACAGTAATAGTACTGTACATAGCTCTAGATCTATGATCTAAACCAATCAAATACATATGATGACCCCAAACAATAAAACCCATATAAGCCATCATATAAATAGCTCAAATTAAATGGTGTTTAGAAGCAATACGTCTTGTATTGGCATATGGTATAATCATGTTAACAATACCAAAAACTGGAATAATAACAACATAAACTTCAGGATGACCAAAAAATCAAAACAAATGATGAAATAATATAGTATCACCACCGTAAACATAATCAAAAAATGTAGTTTGTCAATGTCTATCTAAAGCTAACATAATCATAGCTGCTGCTAAAACAGGTGTAATTAAAACTAACATACGCATTGTTAAAAATAAAGCAATTGAAATGAAAGGCATTAAAACACGTCTGTATCTTAAACCTGGCATACTTAATGTACGTCTAGTTATTAATAAATTGGTGAAAGATATAGTTGTACTTACACCAGCAAAAATAACACCAATAATTGCTAAATCTTGACTACCAACACCAGTATATTTGATATTACCAGAAAATGGTGTAATAAATGTTCAACCACTCATTGTTGCAGTACGATTAGAACATTTACTAAAAAAAACTTTTCTTCTTCTAGCTTTAATTGCTTTAATTGCAGAATATCAAAATGATTCAGGGTATTGTAATACCATTGGTCATGAAAATAGTTTATTTGGTACAAATGAGTGTACAGAATAATTTTCATAAACAAAATTTTTAATTCTTGCTGATCAATTAACAACATGCTCATCCTCATCAAATCTCTTTAAAGAGGTGTTAGAAAATTCATTTGAATCTTTAAAATCAAAATATTTTCTATGACCGGATTTATCTAATAAAGGGTATGGAAAAGATGATTTATCATAATATCTTCAAAACTGTGGTCTTAAAAAAGCGGTTTTAGCTAATAATAAATAACCACAAGGTTGAATCCAAAAACCAATACTATTTAATCTTGGAAATGCGACATCCTTTGAACCTACGTGGTATGGGATAAAAAAATTTGCAAAACCACCGAAAACAATTGGAACAACTACAAAAAAAACCATAATTAAACCATGAGCTGTTATTACTTGTAAATATCTTAAAGAATCTCCTTTAAAAAATGTACTACCTGGGTAAGCCAATTCTAAACGAACCATGGTGGCTAAAGCAGAACCTGACATAGCTGTTCACATACTAAAATATAAGTAATTTAATGCAATACGTTTGTGATTGATTGTATAAATATGTTTTTTTAAAAAATACTTTCTCAAATCATTGAATCTTGTCATATAAAGTTTAAATCTAGAAAAAAATAAGTTATTATTAAAATCGGTGTATAAACCAAAATAAAATTGATTTAAATCGTAAAAAATATTATTAAAATCATTGGAAATTTTTTTAGTAAAAATACGGACTTTGTAATCCATTATAATAATATTTATAATTCATTAAAAATAATTAAAACATCAACCAATACGCTACTAAAATCTATAAAAAAAAAATTTCAAAAAAAATTTCAAAAAAAATAAATATAAACAAAATAAAATAGGTAGTTTTTAGAAATTAATTTTATTTTATTAAATTTAAAAAAAAAATAAAATAAAATAAGTATAAACATATAATAAACGTATATGTGATAAGTTATTAAAAAATCAAAAAAAAGAAAGAATAGAATAATTGAAGAAGCAATAAAAGCATAAAATATTTAATAATTATTTAATTTTTAAAATCATGCTCTAATGAAGATAAAATTAAATTTTTAATAGAAGATTTTCTATATGAAAATAAAAAATTATCATCATCTAAAGATCAATTTATAAAGCTATAATTTAAGAAATTAGGTAAAGTTGTGTATGAAAAATATTCAACTAAACCATAATAAAATAACTTTATATCATTGAAAAAAACTCTATAACCCAAATCTCTATTATTGATGTAAAATCAATAATATGGCATGTCCATATATCTTCTAAAAATAAATTTTAATCAAGGAAACATATTAACCCATGCAAACAAATATAAGATTAAAAAATTTTGCAAATTAGCAGATAATAAAGGGTATCTTAATCTACCAATTTCTAAACCTCTCAATACAAAAAAAACTCAAAAAGCAACAATTAAAACAATATGTCAAAACTTTAAAAGCAATAGTAACATAACATAATGATTTACAGTTCTGGTTTTTCTAGGTTCTAGTTCTAGTGATCACATTTTTTCATCAGCTTCATAAACTCAGTTAAAATTACCATAAAAATTTACTACATGAAAAAATTGATAAAATTCTACTCAAACAGTATTAACAATAATTAAAGTTATTACTGTAACTAATAGGGAATTTTTACTTAATATATTTCACTTTAAACTTAATAATAAAAAATAACCTAATATTAACAAAACTGTTAGTGGGAATATTTTTAATAAAAATGATCTTCAAGAAAATAAATGTGTTTTAAAAACTTGAATTTGATCAAACATATAAAAAGATTCTTGATTAGCGTTTAAAGTTAAATAAACATAAACAATAAACAAAGAAAATTCAATCAATCAAAATATAATATAAGTACGTCTTCAAAATCTTTGAATAGCAGTTGTAAATTTACTGTATTGGTATTTTTTTATAAAAAAAACAAAACCACTTAAAATTCAATAAGCAATCATACCAAAAATTATCCAAAATGCAACAATTTTATTAAAAGGAACGCATCTCAAAACCATAGAATAATAAACAATTATAAAACCAACAACCAAAGGTATTAATCAAAATCGTAAACCCAAACCAATTGATTTAAAACCACTCATAAAAATGTTTTTTAATGTATCTAAAAAAGTTTTATTATCTTTTAAAGAATTAAAATTAAAATAAAAACCATTTTTGGTATTTAAAGCTCTAAAATAAGAACGAAATAAATTTGTTTTATTATCAGAAGATTTATATTTAAGTGAAAAATATAAATATGAAATTATATCAATATATAAAAATGATTTTTCTTTAAATAAAAAAGAGTTTATTGATATTCTAGAATCATTTTTATTGTAATAATCGTGTTTTAATAAAAAAGTATCAGAAAAGTTTTTTCTAGATAAATCTAAAATGCTAAACTCAAAATTAAAAAAATCAATAAATTTAGATAAAATAAACAAAAATAGCTTATATAAAGTTTTTAAAAAATTAAAAAAATTTATAATCTGTGTACGAAAGAAACTAAACATAATTTATCTCAAGGGAAGCAGGAATCGAACCTACATTGACGATTTTGAAGACCGTAGTTTTACCACTAAACTATTCCCCTAAAAAATAACATAATTAATTTTTAAAAAAAAATTGATTTAAAAAAAAAATTTTTGAAGAAATTTTTAAAAAAGATTCATCTTTAGATGATAAATAATACCATACATGTGTATTTTCTAAAGAATTTAAATTTTTTTTAAAAAACAAATTTAATTTTAAAAAAAAATTTGATAAAAAATTAAATAAAATTGAACGTTTTGAAAAATTAGAAAATAATGATAGAGAATTTAATTTTTTAAAAAAAAGGTTCAAAACATTAACAAAAAAATTATAAAAATTGTTAAATAAAAAACCTAATCAATTAAAAAAATTGTTAATTTCAGAAAAAACATAATTGTAATTATGAAAATTATATTTTAACATTCTAGCAAATATAAAAGAACCGATAAAAATTATAAAAAATAATCACAAATAACCAAAAGTAAATGTAAATCTATAAAAAACAAAATGTAAACCATAGATAGCAAAAATGTTAATTCACAAACATCAATAAAATCCAGTTCTGTAAGTTTGTCTATTTCTAGAATATCTACCTTTGTTAAAAATTTTGTTTTTTCTCAAATAAAAAAAAACATAATTAGATCTTTTTAGAAAATTATTAGTTAAATCTATGTGTTTATTTGTTGATGCTTCTGAAAAATTTATTTTTCATGAATTTAATAAAGATGGATTTATATTAAATAATCTATCATTTAAATTTTTAAAATTAAAAACTAAATCATTTAAAAAAACTTTAGTATTATTGTTAAAACTTGCAACTTTATTGAAATTATCGATAACTAAAGAATTTAAACTGTTAAATTTATTATGTTCATTTGAACTGTTATATTCAAAAATATTTTTTAAATCTTTTTTGTTGAAATTTAAACCATCGTTAATGTAATTATACCAATCACCAACGTTATTTAAATCATATGTGTTGATTACAGTATTGTTTTTGATTTTTTTCAAAACTGATAAAAATAAAAAATTAAATTTAACAAAATTTCTTTTTGATATATCATTAAAATGTTTAAATGTTATAAAATAATAAAAATTATTTTCTAAAAAAAATAAAAATGTATACAAATTGTGTAAGTATGAGTATTTATTATTATTTTTTAAATTATTTAATAAAAAAAAATTTAAAAAATTATTATGTTTGCTTAATAAAAAAAAATTACCAATTTTATTAAATTCTTTTAAAGATATTTTATGAGATTTGTAAAAATTATTTTCAACAATTTCGTTGATAATTGGAAAGTTATTTTCCCTAAAATTAGATAAATATATAACAGAATCGTTACTGTAATTGTAACTGTTATTGTAAATATCAGGATATACTGATAAAATATATTTTTTAACAAAAGATAATTTTGTAACATTATTTTCATAAAAATTTAAATTACCATAATTTAGTCAGTCAGTTGAGAAAATATTTAAATCTAAAATTAAATAAGATTTTAATCGTTTAAAAAAAAAACTATTTCATAATTTATATAAAAAAGAGTATCATAATTTGTAAGAATATTGAAACAAAACCAAAAAATAATTAATTAAAAGTAATACTAATACTACCAAATATTAATTTTTATTAAAATAATAAGAAATAAAATTTTTATAAAAAGTTGAAAAATTATTACTAACAGAATTTAATTTTAAATTAAATTCAACAAATGTTCTGAATCTAAATGATTGGTAAAAAATATTATTTCTTCTGTTAAAAAATTGTGTTGGTCATAATAATTCAAAAATAGAAGATCACATAATTAATTTAAAAAAATTAAAAATAAATAAAATAGTTAATAACTCATCAAAACTATATAAATAAGTATTAAGGTAAAAATGTAAATTATTAAGAAAGTCCACTAATATGAAATTAATTTAAAAAAAATAATAAAAAATAAATTTTTTAATCCACCAGCAGATTCCTCTACCAGTACCTTGTGTCAACTTCACTCAAATTACCAAACCGCCGTTCAATTTTATTTTTTTTAAAATAATAAATTAAATCATAATATGAAATTTAAAAAAAACTACATTTTCAGAACAGTTCAACTCTCAGAGCGTGATGGGCGGTGTGTGCAAAATCTGACTTATGATTCACCGTAACATACTATTTTACGATTACTTACGATTTCATCTTCATGCTTTCGAGTTTCAGAAAACAATCCGAACTGAGGTGATTTTTTAAGTTTTACTCCAGATTAAACATTAGTAACTTTTTGTTTTCACCATTGTAACACGTGTGTAGCCCAACATATACAGACCATGAAGACTTGACTTCAGCCCTTACCTCCAATAATCTTAAAATTAGAAAATATAATTTTTTAAAAAAAAAATTTTTTAAAAAATACATTAAAACTAATTAAGGGGGTTGCGTTCGTTATAAAACTTAATTCTACATTTCAAGACACGAACTGACGACAGCCGTGCAGTACTTTAAACAATAAAATTAATTTTTCTAAAAATTAAAAATATTATTATAATGTTGGTAAGATTATGCGTGGATTATCGCATTGAACCACATGTTCCACCGTTTGAACAGATTCCCGCCAATTCAGTTAAGTTTCAACCTTGCGACTGTACTGCCCAGGTGGAGTATTTATCGCGTTAGCTTAAATCAAAAAGATTCAATACTCATAGTTTACAGTGTAGGCTAATAGGGTCTCTAATCCTAATTGGTATCTACACTTTAGTGCATCAATGTCAATTTTTATAAATAAACTACCTTCGTATAAGGAATTTCTTGTAAATTTTCTGTATTTAATCACTAATTTACAAATTATATTTATTTTATAAAAATTCAAATAAAAAGGTATTATTTAAAACCTGAATCCATTCTAGTAAAAATAATTTCTTTTATAATCTACGCACGCTTTACACCCAATAATTACGAATAACGCTTGTCACTCATGTATTACCGCGGCTGCTGGCACATGTATTGGCCATGACTTCTCTTTAGATATAATACCATTATTTTAATCTACGAACAAACTTTACAACTACCATAGTCTTCTTCATTTTCGTCAGTTCGCTGGGTCATATATTAATACATTGCCCAATACCCCTCACTGCTGCCTGTTAGGTAGGGTTGTTCTCATACCCTATGTGGCTGATTCATCGCTAAAATCAACTAGAAATAGATGGCTTTTTTTTTTAAAAAATACCTAATTTCAAAAATATTCATTACACAACAATTTAAATAAAAATAAACTTTTAAAAAAATAAAAAAATAAAAAAATAATAATAAAATATAATAAAATTTTTATCTCTATTCAAGAGAATTGTGTAGCAAAAATATTTATATACTCACCATTCCGCTATGAAAATATTTTTTAAAAAAAATAATGAATTTATATTCACTGTAAAAAATAATACTATTATCTATGTGCGTGTTGTTTTTTTAAAAAACGCCTTAAAAAATACTTTAACTAATCTTTAAAATATAAAACGAATTTTATATTTACCAAAAAGTTATTTCAATTAAATTCTTTTTTTTATATCACAGACAAACAGATAAAAATAAAAAATATTTTACAAAAATTTTAAAAAAAAATTTACATACAACTTGCATGTGTTATGCGTCTGACTAGCGTTCACTCAGAGCTAAGATCACACCCAATTTAAATTAAAGTACTCATCCTTAAAAAAAAAAATTAATTATCAAACATATTTTCTGAAACCATAATGGTATTGAAAACGTTTGAAATTTTTTGTAAATAATAATTTTGGTAAACCAAATTTTTGTCATCAAACTAAAAAATGTTCAAATGGTAAAGCGCATATTCTTATTGGCATGTGGTGATGGTAACGACCGCAAATTTCAGCACATTGACCATAATAAAAACCTACATTATCAATATAAAATGTATGGTGGGTTGCTCTACCAGGTACACAATCTAATTTTAAACCTAAACCTGGGATAAATCAAGAATGAACTACATCATAACTGTTGGTTATTGCTGTTAAATTAACATGAGCTGGTAAAACTAATGTTCTACGAGTTCTTAACAATCTTTTAGACAAAACTTGATTAGTCAATTCATATCTGTTTTTACTTTTTCTAACCATACGGTATCGATTAGTCGCATTAAAATTATTTTTTAATATAATCTTGTTTTGACTTAAAAAAGTATATTCTTGATATTTAGGATCTTGATTTGTCAATCTTTTACCTGTATTTGGATCTTTAAAGAAAATAGCTCTTGGTAAAATTGATTTACGACGTTTATATTTTTTTTGACGAATTATTAAAAGTGTGTTTTGACGAACAGGTCTGTAAGTATAAGTTGAATCTGTTTCATTAAAACGAAATCTAAACAATTCGACATTTTCGCTATTTTTATCAAATTCATTTATATTAGACAATGGGTATTTAATCAATCTTATTGGGGAATTTGTACCTTGTGATTTTCTAACTGATCTATCAACTTCTGAAAAATCAAAATAATTATACATGAAGTTAGATTCGTTAGAATTGTTTAAACTTGATATTGAGTTGAAAAAATTTTTTTTAGACATATTTTGTTGATATCTAGAATCAAATAAATCATCTGATGTTAATAATTTTCAAAAATTTAAATAGTCTGAAGAATTAAAATCACTTGAAAAATTGACATTATTATTTAAACTTTTTCAAAAATTTAAATAATTTCCATCAAATTTTTCATCTAATTCTTTAGAACCATTATCCTCCATGTTAACATTTTCTCAAAAAATTTTTTTATTTTTTAAACGAGTATTTAAATTTACATCTAAAGAACTATCAATTAATTTATAATTTTCTTGAAAATTTTCTGAAAATAAATCCTCAAATGAATTATCTAAAAAATTATTAGTTAAAAGACTGTTTTCATATGTTTCACCAAAATTATAATTTTGTTGGTAGTTTTTAAAAAAATTAAAACGTAATTGTTCTTGTGAAGAAACTAAATGAACATCTTTTGCTAAATAACTTTCTTTTGAAAGTTCACTTCATAAATCATTAGCTCATCTATTTGATGATCTTAGTTGTAAAATTTGTAAATAATCTTCAGCAACTTGTAAATCACCTGGTGTTGAAATTTGTCATTTATTTCTACCAACATTTTTTGGAACTGTTAAAATATCAGTAAAAGTTTTTAATTCAAATTTATATATTCAATATCATTGTTTACCTCTGATTCTAACAGTTAATAAACCAGATTCAGATTGTCATTCAATCATACGTAAAATAAAATTAGAATTTGTAATAATGTTAGCACATCATGAAACTGGAATTATACAAACAATTAAATCACCTCATTTACCATGTGGTCTAAAAGTAGTAGCTAAACGAGGTCTAAATTTTAGACTTCTAAAACGAATAATACGAATAATAACTAAATAGTAAAAAGATCATAATAAACCGAATCAAAATCATCATCAATACTGTCACTGTGTTAAATGAATTAAAATATCAGATTTCATGTTAGTAAAACCAACATTAAAATTAGTTTGTAAGTTAGCTTCTATTGTAATATTCCCTCACACCTTTTAATAAATTATTTAAATTTAAATACATCATAAAAATAAAAAAAAAAATACAATAAAATACAATAAAAATGTTAATGTTTTTAGAGAAGAGTAAGATTTGTGTATACTACGTCATGAAACAAAAATTAATGATATGATTAAAATTAAAATTAATCAGTTAAAATAAGAAACATTTTCTAAAAATGAAACGCTAGGTAAAATAAATTCAAAACTAGAGGAAAAGTATACACTATGTATATCTAAACCAGAACCTATAGAATTTTTATTTAAAAATACATTAAATAACTTCAAACTTATGTAATAAGAAGATAGTATTAAACAAGTTATTGTTATATTTGAAGCTAAAGATGTATTTGAGTAAAAAAATGAATTTAATGATGGTGTTGATGCAGAGTCGTATATAACTTTTTTTGATTTTTTTACATCTAAAAAAGAATAATAAAAAAATTTATATGAATAAAATAAACCTGAAACAGCGCCCCCAATAACATTTACAAAAACAAAGTAGTATAGAAAATTATTTGTAGATAAACCCAAAACTAATAAATGTTTAATATAAAAACCCATAGTAAATGGTAAACCACACAAATTAATTAAACAAACGAAAGATGCAAAAAACTCGAAAGGAATGTATTTAAAATATAAACCCATTCTTTTAAAATCTTGATAATTTCTAGAAAATCTAATTATATTACCAGCACATAAAAAAACAGCTGCTTTAAAAAAACCATGGATATATAAGTATAAAACTGTATATTCAGGTATAAACAAACTATAAGATATCATTAAAAAACCACAATGACTAATTGTCGAGTAAGCTAATATTCTTTTTATATCTGATTGGTATAAGGAACAAATACCACCAAAAAATGCAGTGAATGAACCTATAAAAGGAATTACATAAAAAGCATAAGTTGAGATCTCAAATAATGGTGAAAATCTAAGTAATAAAAAAACACCAGCAGATACTAATGTAGCAGAATGAATCAACGCTGATGCTGGTACTGGAGCTTCCATAGAATCTGGTAATCATATGTGTGTACCGAACTGAGCAGATTTTACAAAAGCAGCTGATATAAAAAAAAATGATATTATTTCAATAATAGAGACATCAATATTTAATACAGTAATATAATAATTTTTATAAAATGCGATTTGACTATTAAATGTAATTATATTAACATCATTTATTAACAAAATTATTAAAACAACTGAAATTAATATAGAAACATCACTAAATTTGTTAAAAGTGTATGCTTTAAATGCACTTTTTAAAGTACTTATTCTAGAAGATCAAAAATTAATCAATAAAAATGATGTTAATCCAATCAACTCTCAACCTAAAAAAAAAACAAAAAGATTACCACTAACAACCAGAACAACCATACTAATTACAAAACAATTAATAAACAATATTAAACGCTCTACATTAGCATCATATCTAAAATATGAATATACGTATACGTATACAAACATTGCAATTGTTATTGTTAATAACATAAAACTATAAGCAACTGAATCGACATAAAATTCAAAATTTACAAAACAAGTACCGTATAATGTAAATCATCTACCTACAACAATTTTAAAAAAATTATTTTCAACAAAAAAAAAGTCAAAATAAAGTAATACAGAAACCCAAAGAGTGAATAAAGTTATAAGATTAGTTATAAAAACTCCATACAAACCTAGATATGACATTAATATTAAACTAATTATTGTTGAGAATAAAAATAAAAAACCAGAGTAAAAGAAAATAGGATTATTGTACAAATAATTTGAATCAAAATTAAAATCAAAATTAAATAAATTTGACATAAAAACATTTAGTTTGAAAAAAATTAAATTTATAAATGTTTCAGTAAACACTGATATAGAGTTTGTATTTAATGAGAAAAAATCATAAGTTAGTAAAACATCAGATTTACAAAATGAGTTTAAATTTTCAAAAAAAATATTTTCTAAAAAATTTATAAAAAATAAAAAAAACTTTGGTAAAAATACAATGAAAGTGTATATTATATAAAAATAATTAAAAGAAATTATTCAATCCTCAAAAAAATCAAAATTCAAACCATTGTCATTTGATAAAAATAGTAATATAAAATTAGATATATCAAAAAAACTACCATTAAAATACAATAAAAAAAGTAAAACTAAAAAAAATAAAAAAACATAATTAAATAAATTTGATAGTGTTGTACCAAATCAATCAAAAAATGAATTAATTTTTTTAAAAAAATTAATAAAATAGGAATTTGAAAAAAAATTAATAAAACTATTTAATTTTTTGTTTAAATTTATGAAAAAATTACTTAAAAACAAATAAAAATTATTTAAAAAAATTTAATGCAATAGGGAATCAAAATTGATTAAAAATAAAATATCACAAAAATGGTATAAAATTTTTAAAAAATAAAAAAAATATCAATTTAAATAGTATAAATCAAAAATCATTTAATTTAAAATTAAACTAAAGATACTTTAGCTTTTTTAAAAAAACTTGAATTTACACCAACCCTGTACAAATACAATTCTAATCAATATGGACGTCTTAAAAAAGTTAAACTTAAATAAGCAAACATGTAAAAATAAGCACCTAACATACCTACATTACCACCTAGTCTGTTATAAAATCTACCGTATGGTAAAAATGATGAAGCATACAATGCACTCATAACAAATAAAGCGTAAGTTGTTTGAAAAAACATATTCAACTCAACATTGAAAAATGAGTTTTTATAAAATTTTCTTCTTTTTAAAAAGAATGAATTTAGTAGCATTTTACGTCTATAATATAAATTATGTTCATTTAAACCATGTAATGTTGGTTGATGAAACAAAGCAAAAAAGAAAAATAATAAACCAAAAATACCGGTTTTATGGTGAGGACATACAATCAATCAGGCCATAAATGGTCTAAAATATCAATGTGGAGCTACACCGTAAAAACGAACATCTGGAACTAAACCAATATCACCTCACATAAAAATCTCATATGAGAGTGATTCTGGTTCTGGGTATAAATATGCACATATTATAGTTAAAACTAACATACCTTCAATAAATGTACCTAATTCATTAGATAAAGCCTCATCTCATCAAGACATTTCTGTTTCTAAACCATCATATGATGATTCATTTTTTCAATCATAATGCATATCAATACCGTGTAATAAACCTAAATAGGCCATATAAAAGGCAGAAACGTAGTGACCGTAAGCTAATCTTACTAATGTATCACTATTTAAATTTTTATCTGTAAAAATTCATCAATAAAATTTACCATGAAATAAAAAAAATGTATGCATGATGTTAGCAGCAATAGTTAATGTAATTTCACTTAAATGAGTACAACACAAAACTAAACCAAAAAATGTTACAACTTGTAAAATGAGAAATGTAAATACACCACTTTTTCAAGCAACTTCATGTTCATATTCAAAAGCATTTATATAAATTTTTCTGAATAAATGCATTCAAGAAAAAATAAATAATAAATCAACACCTCTTTCATGTAATCAAAAAAAATCGTCTGTATACAAATCTTCTAAATCTTCTTCATCACGAATGATTGGGACTAACATTGGTTCTGGTATTAAACTAAAACTAACCATAGTACCACTAATTAATTGAGAAAATACAACTAATAAAATAAAAAAACCGAATAATGAGTTGGTATCATGAAAAGATACAGTTAAAACTGTGAAGTATTTTAGAAGAGAATTAATATTAACGCTGAAATAATTTTTCAATTGCCAATGGATAACAAAAATTAGAATACAATTTTAGTATTAAAATTAATTTTATTTGAGGTTGTGTTTATTTTTTTTTTAAATAATCTGTATTTTTTGTATTTTTTAAAAATTTTTCTCTTTGGTACGGCCGTTAAAAACAAACAAATTTAATAAAAAAAAGGTTAATGTTATATAAATATAAATTTCCAATAAATATATTTCTAGTATTTGAAAAAATGAATCCAATTGTATATACATCTGAAAAATTAACACCAAACCATTATGTAATTTTTTTAGAAAATAAATGAATGTATCCTGTAAATCTATTTTTAAAAAATGAGTTATTCTATAACAACTCAACATTGACTGAAATGTCAGCTATAGATACATTAAAATATAATAATGTTTTCCCAGAAATAAGTTTTTTAAAAAAAAATAGATTAATTGTATACAACATATATTATACTTATTTTGCTAAAATAAGATTAACTTTAATAACAACAAGTAAAACAAACATCGAATCGATTGACAAAATTTATAAAAATGCAAACTGATTGGAAAGAGAGACATCTGAAATGTACGGTATCCAATTTACTGGTAAAAGAGATGCTAGACCATTACTATTAGATTACTCTAAAAATGAATTTCCTATGTTAAAAGATTTCCCAACTGAAGGTGTAAATGACATTTATTACAATTTTTTTGAAAATAAACTAACATTTGTTAAAAACGAATTTATTGAATTATAAAATAATTATATTGATTAGTTGATTGAATTTTTGAAATGCATTTTTTTGAATATCTTTATTAGGTTTTACAATAAATATTGAAAATTTTTTAAAAATACTTATATTTAGTGAAATAACTTGATTAAGTTTGTATTGTTATACAATAATAACAGGTGTATCAAACAACGATTTAACATTACTAAGTAACAGTTTTTTTGTATTAGGTTTTGCAAGTTTAGAATTTTCTATTGGACTTCTGTTAATAATTATTTTTAAAAATAACATGAAATCTATTGATTTATCAGAAGATTTTATAAACGATAAAACAAATATTTTTTCAAAAAAAAAAAACTATATAAATAGATTTTCATGAAAAAATATATAATATAAGATTAAAATAAAATGTACAGTGGGTGATATAGTAATCTTATTTTTATTACAAAATATTTTTATATTCAGTTTTATATTTTGGGGTTTAACTTGAGCTGGTGAGTATTTCTATAAAAGAAAAAACCATGCATCAAAAAAAAACTTTTATGAATGTGGTTTTAAATCAACCACCGATATTAACATTCAAATTAATTTAAATTTTTCAATATTGTGTGTATTTTTAATATTGTATGATATTGAATTTACATTTTTATTACCTATTTTAATAAATTTCACATTCGTATCATTTTTTCAATATATTTTATTAAATATATTTATATTAATTATTATTATATCTTTAGTGTACGATTGACAAATGAATGCTTTGAATTGGCAATATTAAATAAATGTTGGTGTGTGTAGCTTAATGGTAGAGTACCAGACTGTGACTCTGGTGGTTGTAGGTTCGAGTCCTATCACTCACCCTTTGTTTTGAAATTACATAATATCTAATATAGTAAACAACAATAAAATATCATTAAATAAAATTAAAAGTAAAACAAATAAATTTGAAAAAAAAATAAAAATAATATTTAACTCATTAAATGAAAACAAACCATATTGCTTAAATATAATTGAAAAATTTTTAAAAAACTATAAAAATAAAATTAATATGAGCAGCACTAAGTTAAACTACACACAAATATTAACATTAAAAAGTTTAAAAAAAAAAAAAAAAAAAAAAAAA
>Ga0209373_10002264_pt1 | contig 19729 bp, 13 predicted proteins | sample Higcelweek5metaG_FD_187173 | JGI IMG/M metagenome (GOLD analysis project Ga0209373, IMG submission 187173) | Freshwater pond sediment microbial communities from the University of Edinburgh, under environmental carbon perturbations - High... | ecosystem: Environmental > Aquatic > Freshwater >... | reverse complement strand
ACGCCCGCGCACATCCACGCCTGCTGGCAAATGACTTTGGACGGGCAGCAGCGCGTCATCAAGAGCCTGGAGCCGGCGCAGGCCCTGGAGCTTCTGCTTTTGAACCTGGCCTGCCTGCCGGATCTTCTGCCCCTTGCCGCCCTGGGCGGCGGGCAGGGTTCGCCCCGGCCCGCGCCGCCGAAGTCCACCCCGCCCAGCTCGGGTGGTTCCAGCTCGGGTGGTTCCGTTCCGCCTCGGCCAGCGCCCGCCGCTGGTTCGGGCCAGGCGTCCGGTTCCGGCTACGGCGCGGCAAGCGGCTCTACGGGCGGCTCTGCGGGCGGCTCCGCACCGCACGCCTCTCCGGTTGCTTCTGCTCCGTATGCCGCAGCCAGTGCTCCAGGCGCGGCGGCTTCCACCGCCCATGCCGCGCCGCCGCCCCCTTGGCACGCCCCGGCTTCGCAGGGGGCTTCCGCTCATGGCGAGTCCCCGCAGGCCCCCATCCTCAACGCGGATTCCCGGTCCGACGGGCGCGCGGCCGCCTCGGCAGCTCCTTCGACGCCTGCAGCTTCGTCGGATGAAGCGCCAGCTGACGCCTCCGATGTCGCTTCCGGCGCTTCGTCCGCCCCGGCAACCGCCAAGACGGCCAACGCGCCGGGCGGGCAGCGCAGCTGGGAAGGCTTTGTGGAGTTTGTGGCGGGCAAGAACGGCTCCATCACCGGACTCACCCAGGCCAGGGGCGAACTGTGCGGCAGTGAGCTTGTGCTCACCTGCCACAACGAAACCCACAGCGGCATGATGGAGAACGGCGACAACAACGTCCGGCTGCGCCGCCTGATGGCCGAGTATTTCGGGCCGGATGTCACCGTGGCCTTCACCTGCGTCGACCGCGAACCCGTGAAGTCCGATGGGCTCATCCAGCGCGAGATGCAGGAGCACCCGGTGGTGCAGCGCGTGCGCGAGACCTTTGAATGCCGCGACCCGGCCCTGGTGTACCCCAGACGCTAAACAACGATAGTTCTGGCGCGCTCTTCGCGCCGTCAACCCCCCTACGCAACCATTCGGAGGATACTCATGCGCGGAATGCAGGATATGCTGCGCCAGGCTCAGCTGATGCAGAAGAAAATGGCCGCGGTTCAGGATGAGCTCAAAACCCGCGAGGTGGAGGCCACCAGCGGCGGCGGCATGGTCACCGTGCGCGCCAAGGGCAGCCAGGAGATCGTGTCCATCACCATCGACAAGAGCGTTGTCGAGGCGGGCGATGTGGAGATGCTGCAGGACCTGGTGCTGGCCGCCGTCACCGATGCCATGAAAAAGGCCAAGATCATGATGGAAGAGGAAATGTCCAAGATCACCGGCGGCTTCAAAGTCCCCGGCATGTTCTAGGGCCATGTCCGTAGACCGGTTGCCCGGCCCCCTGCGCGAGGTGGCCGAGCACCTCTCGCGCCTGCCCGGCCTGGGGCCGAAGTCCGCCCTGCGCGCCGCCCTCGCCCTGCTCAAGCTCCCGCGCGAGCAGGCCGAGGCCGTGGGGCGCTCGGTTTTGACCCTGCGCGAGCGCCTGTGCATGTGCTCCACCTGCGCCAGCCTGGCGGAGAGCGATCCATGCCCCATCTGCGCGGACCCGGAACGCGACCATGAGCAGCTTTGCGTGGTTTCGGAGTGGGATTCCCTTTTGGCGCTGGAGGAGATGGGCCTTTTCAAGGGCACCTATCTGGTGCTGGGCGGGCTGCTTTCGCCGCTCGACGGCGTCGGCCCCCAGGCCCTGGAGTTCGGCCTGCTGCGCCGCCGGCTCGATGGCGGCCAGGTGCGCGAGCTGATCCTCGCCCTGGGCTCCACGCTGGATGCGGAGAACACCGCCTCGCACATCAAGAACATGGCCGCGCAGGGCTACCCCGGCGTGTCCGTGTCGAGGCTGGCCCAGGGCATCCCCATGGGCTCCGAGGTGAAGTACATGGACCGCGAAACCCTGCGCCAGTCACTGATGCACCGCCAGGCGGTGTGAGCTGATGCCCGCCAGCATCAAGGCCGAGGTCCATTCCGTCGTCTACCACAACCCGGACAACGGGTATGCGGTGGTGCGCGTGCGCGCCAAGGACGAGCCTGGCATCCTCACCGTCGTGGGCTGCCTGGGCCAGGTGCAGCCCGGCGAGTTTCTGGAGATAGAAGGGGAGTGGAAGACCCACCCCAAGTTCGGTCGCCAGATGGAGGCCACAAGCTTCAAGCAGACCTACCCGGCCACGGCCAACGGCGTGGTGCGCTTCCTCAAGAGCTCGCTCAAGGGCGTGGGCGAGAAGACCGCCGAGGCGCTGGTGAACGAGTTCGGGGTCGCGGTGCTGGATATTCTGGACACCGACCCGGACCGCCTGCGCAAGGTCAGGGGCATCACCAAAAAGCGCCTTGAGGGCATGGTCGAGTCCTGGCGCTCCCAGCGCGAAGTCAAAAGCCTCATCGTTTTTCTGCACAGCCACGAGGTGCCGCCCACATACGCCTCGCGCATCTTCAAGCTCTACGGCGCGCAGAGCGAGGAAAAGCTCCGGGCCAATCCCTATGAACTGGCCTACCTCATCCGGGGCGTGGGCTTCCGCACCGCGGACAACATGGCCCTCAAGCTCGGCTTTGCCGAGGACGCCCCGGAGCGCATCGAGGCGGCGCTGGGCTATGTGCTCATCATGCAAGGCGAGCGGGGCGGGCACATGTTCTGCCCCGAGGAGGACCTGTTCAAGGAATGCTCGCGCATGCTCGGCGTGGACAACCGCACGCTGCTTGAAGAAGGCCTGGAAGCCCTGGAGCGCAAGAAGCGCGTGCACGTGGAGGACCTGCCGGAGCAGAACGTCACCCGCGCCGTGTTCCTCATGACGAACTACCGGGCCGAGCGCGAAATCGCCCAGCGGCTCTTCGGCCTGGTGAGCCACCCCGCGCCTGTCTCCCGCGCCGGGGTCAAGCAGGCCCTGCCCAAGATCGAATCCGCCCTCGGGTTCGATCTCTCGCGCGAGCAGCGCGACGCCGTGTTCGAGGCCTGCGTGAACAAGGTGTTCATCATCACTGGCGGGCCGGGCACGGGCAAAACCACCATCACGCGGGCCATTGTGGCGGCGCTCACCCAGCTGAAGCTCAAGGTGAAGCTGGCCGCGCCCACGGGCCGCGCGGCCAAGCGACTCTCCGAGGCCACGGGGGAGCAGGCCCAGACCCTGCACCGCCTGCTGCTGTATTCGCCGGAGCATGGATTCTACCACTGCGAGGATCAGAAGCTCTCCGCCGAGGTGCTACTTGTGGACGAGGTGTCCATGCTCGACGCCACGCTTTTTCTCGCCGTGCTGCGGGCCCTGCCCGTCACGTGCAGGCTCATCCTGGTGGGCGACGTGAACCAGCTGCCGAGCGTGGGCGCGGGCAATGTTCTGGCCGATCTCATCAACAGCGGCAAGGTGCCCAAGGCCGTTTTGACGCATATTTTCCGCCAGGCCCAGGAAAGCTCCATCGTGATCAACGCCCACCGCTTCAACGCCGGGCAGTTCCCCATCCAGAGCCCCAAGGAGCCGCCCGAGGCGGACTTCTTCTGGGTGGCCCAGGATCAGCCCCTCAAGGTGCAGCAGGCCATTCTGGACATGGTGTGCGAGCGCATACCGGAGCGTTACGGCCTGAACCCCATGCGCGACGTGCAGGTGCTGACGCCCATGCACAAGGGCGAGGTGGGCACCAGCGCCCTCAATCAGCTGTTGCAGGAGCGCCTGAACCCAAAGCGCGGCCTGGAGCTCAAGCGCGGCTACGCCACTTTCCGCCCCGGCGACCGCGTTTTGCAGCTGCGCAACAACTACGACAAGGATGTATTCAACGGCGACCTGGGCTGGGTGCACGAGGTGGACCCGGAGGAGGGCACGCTCTCCGTGGACTTCGACGGCAATCTGGTGCCCTTCGACGCCACGGAGCTGGAGGATCTGACCCTGGCCTACGCCGTCTCCGTGCATAAATCCCAGGGCTGCGAGTATCCGGCCATTGTGGTGCCGGTGGTGACGCAGCACTATGTGCTGCTGATGCGCAACCTGCTCTATACGGCGCTGACGCGCGCGCGCAAGCTGGCCGTGTTCATCGGCTCGGAGAAGGCGTTGGCCATCGGGCTTGAGAACGTCACCTCCGGGGCGCGCATGACGCACCTGCAGCATCGCATCCGCCACATTTTCACGGGGAATCTTTTGGGCTGACGCCACGTTTTTTCTTCTCGGCGCTCTTCACATCCGTTATGGGAATGCGTATCTTTAAAGCTTGCGGAATCGCAACCGAACCTGCCAGTGCCTGAACCCATACGCACCAGAAAAGGAGACGCGCAATGCTGAGCAAGAAAATGGAAAAGGCCTTCAATGACCAGATCAAATGGGAATACTACTCCGCATACCTGTATCTGTCCCTGTCCGCCTACTTCCAGAACCTGGGGCTGCCGGGCTTTGCCAACTGGATGGACGTGCAGTTTCAGGAGGAGCAGTTCCATGCGCGCAAAATGTTCGATTACGTGAACTCCAAGGGCACCCGCGTGACGCTCCAAGCCATCGAGGCCCCGGAGAGCACCTGGAAATCGCCCCTGGCCGCCTTTGAGTTCGCGCTGAACCACGAGTATCAGGTCACCAAGCGCATCAACGACCTGGTGACTCTGGCCCAGAAGGAGAGCGACCACGCCTCGGCCATCTTCCTGCAGTGGTTCGTCACTGAGCAGGTGGAGGAGGAAGCCAACTTCGGCGACACCGTGAGCAAGCTGAAGCTCGTGGGCGACGGCGGCGGCCTGTTCATGCTCGACCGCGAGCTGGCCACCCGGGTGTATACCCAGCCTGCGGCCACCGCGGCCTAATCAAAGCGAATAGAGGGGGGCCCTGCGCCCCCCTTGTTTTTATCCTCCCTCGGCCCTCTAACCAGGCGGGTCCCATTATGGCTGATTCCAGTTTTGTCATCCTCGTTGGCGGGGAGGCCGGGCAAGGCCTGGTCACCATCGGCCAGCTCATGTCCAAAGCGCTTGTGCGCGCCGGCTACGAGGTGGCCGTCACCCAGGACTACCAGTCGCGCATCCGCGGCGGGCATAACACCTTCGCCATCCGCACCGGGCTTGAAATCCACCACGCGCCCACGGAAAAGGTGGACATCCTGGTGGCCCTCGATGCCGCCACCGTGGAGCTGCATAAAGCGCAGCTTGCGCCGGGCGGCATCGTCCTTGCCGATGAGGCTCTGGACACGGCGGGGCTTTCCGCCCTGCGCATTCCCTTCAAAAAACTCGCGCCCAAGGTCCTGCACGAGAACGTCGTGGCCCTCGGGGTGCTGGCCGCAACGCTGTGCAAGAATATCGTCCACCTGGAGGAGCTTCTGCGCGAGACCTTCGGCAAGAAGGGGCAGGCCGTGGTGGACGAGAACCTCAAGGTGCTGCGCGACGCCTACGCCTGGGTGCGCACCCAGGAGCACAGCTTTCCCTGCATGCCGCCCGCGCCGGAGAATCCCGGCAAAAGCCTCATGCTCACCGGCAACGAGGCCGTGGCTCTGGGCGCCCTGGCCGCCGGCTGCAATTTCTGTTCGTTCTATCCCATGACGCCCGGCTCCTCCGTGGCCATGACCCTGGCCGACAAGGCCAAGATCATGAACACCGTGGTGGAGCAGGCCGAGGATGAGATCGCCGCAGCCAACATGGCCATCGGCGCGGCCTGCGCCGGCGGCCGGGTCATCGTGCCCACCAGCGGCGGCGGCTTCGCCCTCATGGTCGAGGCCGTGAGCCTAGCCGGCATGCTTGAAACCCCGGCGGTGTTCCTTGTGGCCATGCGCCCTGGTCCGGCCACCGGCCTGCCCACGCGCACGGAGCAGGCAGACCTCAACCTGGTGCTTTACGCTGGGCACGGGGAATTTCCGCGCGCGGTTTTCGCGCCAGGCAGCGTGGAGGAATGCTTCCACCTGACGCACCGCGCCTTTGAGATGGCGGAGAAGTATCAGTCCCCGGTGTTTGTTTTGACGGACCAGTACTTGGCGGACTCCTTCCAGAACGTTGCGCCCTTTGATGTGAGCCAGCTGCCGGAGCTGCCCGCGCCCCTGCTCACCCCGGCGGATCCGAAGACCTACAAGCGCTTCGCCCTGACCGAGGACGGAGTTTCGCCCCGGGCCATTCCCGGCTACAGCGAGGCCCTGGTGATCTCGGACAGCGACGAGCACACCGAGGACGGCAAGCTCACCGAGGACCTGGACATCCGCGTGAAGATGGTGGCCAAGCGGCTGCAAAAGGGTTTGGGCCTGGCCGAAGACGCCGTGCCCCCCAGCTACTTCGGCGAAGACGCGGCGGATATTCTCCTCGTGTGCTGGGGCTCCACCCTGGGTGCGGCCCTGGAGGCCAGGGAGCGGCTGGAGGAGAGCGGCCAGCGCGCCGCCGTGCTGCACTTCGCCCAGGTTTGGCCCCTGAAGGAAGACCAGTTCCTGCCCTGGCTCGAATCGGCCAAGCGGGTTGTGTGCGTGGAGGGCAACGCCACCGGGCAGCTGGCCCGGCTGCTGCGGCAGGAAAGCGGGTTCCGCATCACGGCCCTGGTCCTGCGGTTCGACGGTCTGCCCATCACCGCCGCGCATATTCTGCGCGGGCTTGAAAGCATCCTGTAGCGCGAGGAGCATGCACATGGTCAGTGTTGAAGACTACGGCCAATTCGAGACCGCATGGTGTCCCGGCTGCGGCGACCACGCCCTGCTGGCGGCCATGAAGAAGGCCCTGGCGGGCATGGATTTGGCCCCGCACAAAGTGCTTGTCGTCACGGGCATAGGCCAGGCGGCCAAAACCCCCCTGTACATGAACTGCAACATGATAACCGGGCTGCACGGCCGGGGCCTGCCCACGGCCACCGGGGCCAAGCTGGCCAACCCGGACCTCACGGTCATTGCCGAGAGCGGCGACGGCTGCAACTACGGCGAGGGCGGCAACCACTTTCTGGCGGCCCTGCGCCGCAACGTGGACATAACCCTCATCGTGCACGACAACGGCATCTACGGCCTGACCAAGGGGCAGGCCAGCCCCACCACGGCCAAGGGCCAGGTGACCAAGTCCCAGCCCTTTGGGCAGCCCTCGGAGGCCTTCAACCCCGTGGCCGTGGCCGTGACCATGGGCGCGGGCTTTGTGGCGCGCGGCTTCACCGGCGAGTCGGAACATCTGGTGGACCTCATCCAGCAGGCGGTGCGGCACAAGGGTTTTTCCCTGGTGGATGTGTTCCAGCCCTGCGTGTCGTTCAACAAGATCAACACGTTTGCCTGGTACAAGCAGCGCTGCCGCAAGATCGGCGCGGAGCACGACCCAGGCGACCGGGACAAGGCTCTGGCCCTGGCGCGGGAGTTTGGGGAGAGCATTCCCATCGGCGTGCTGGCCAAAAGCGACAAGCCCGTGTTCGGCGCGGAGTTGCCCACGCTCAAGGCGGGGCCGCTGGCGCAGCGCGCCGTGGACCCCGAGGCCTTGGCGAAGGTACTGCGCTCGTATCAGTAGTAGCGGCAAGAGAACGTGCAATGCGAAAGGGCGCCCTTGGGCGCCCTTTTTTTGTGGTCGAATGCGGCTTCCGCAGTCAGATACCGCTTTCTCAGGTCTTGGCTCCCGGTCAGGCCAAGTTTAGCAGTCAGATTACGGTTTCCGGGGCGGGGCAGGCCGCCATGTACGCGGCATCCGGCAGCACCGTGCCCAGGGGGGGCCTGCGGTCCCAGGCGTACACGTTGCCGGGCATGGACTTGGCGTACTTCTTCACGTGCGCCGCCCGCTCGCCGATCTCAAGCAGGGTGCACGGCCCGCCGATTTCGAGGATGCCGATGCTGAGCGACACCAGCGGATAGGTGCGCTCCACTCCGTCGCGGCCCGTGGCCAGCACCTCGCCGCGTTCTCGGTCCTGCAGGCAGTAGCAGGTGCGGATGAGCCGCTTGAAGATGCGCGTGGAGGCCAGGCAAATGCGCTCCACATGCTCCGGGCGGGTCAGCAGCACAAAGTCGTCGCCGCCGATGTGGAAGAGCTTGGCCGTGGCGTCGCCGAAGCGGCGCACACTGTGGTCCAGAACGTCCGCCGCGAGCTTGATGACCCTGTCGCCGTTCTTGAAGCCGTATGTGTCGTTGTAGACCTTGAAGTTGTCCAGGTCGGCGTAGGCGATGGAGAAGCGCTTGCCAGAGCCGATGCCCGCCTCGACCTCGCGCTCCAGGTTGACGTTGCCGGGCAGACCGGTGAGGGGATTGGTGCCCTTGGCCATCTCCACCTGCACATGGGCCAGGGTGTTCAGCAGCCGCTGCACGGTGACGATGCCCAGCACCTTGCCCTGGCGCGTCACGATGATGTCGTCGTAGGCCTTGATCTTTTCGCGCTGCATGGCCGCCTTGGCGGTCTGCTCGACCGGCATCGTCTCGTCCACGATGAGCGGGTGCCGGTCCATGATGGCGTCGATGGGGCGCTTGGAGTAGAGCGCCGCGCCGAACTGGCCGGAGAGCTGGCGGTTCAGCTGATATTCCATGATGAGGCCCATGGGATTTTCCTGGTCGGCATCCACCACGACGATGCTGGCGTGCTGGCGGCTGGCCTCGAAGCAGTGCTGGGCATCAGGCACCAGGGTGCCCTGGCGGCGCACCTGAGCGGCCTCCACCAGGTTGCCGATGGGCATGAGGCAGGAGGTGACGATGCGGCTTTGGTCCTGCTGCGGCTTGCGCAGGTAGGCGGTGTCGAGCGAGAGGGGCGGCTTGGGCGCGGCGGGCCGGGCCAGGTAGTAGCCCTGGCCGTAGTGCACGCCGATGTCGATGAGGCAGGCCGCCTGCGCCTGGGACTCGATGCCCTCGGCGATGATCTTGGAGCCGATCTTGTCCGCGAAGGTGACGAAGGTTTCGATGAGCGCGCGCTTCACCGGATCCTTGTCGATGCCCTGGATGAGGCTCATGTCGATCTTGATGAACTCCGGGCGTATCTGCGCCACGCTGGTGAGCCCGGAGTAGCCCGCGCCCGCGTCGTCCACGGCGACGAGATAGCCCTGGCTGCGATAGTGGTCGAGGGTGCGGTGGAACAGGGCGAACTCGTTGATGCTGTGCCGCTCGGTGATCTCGAAGACCACGTTCTCAGGCGAGAGCCCCGCTTCTTCGATGAGCTCAAGGGTCTTGCCGTGGGTGAACTCAGGATCGGCCATGGTCTTGGGGTGGATGTTCAGAAAAAGCTTTTGCCCCTGGGCCATGGCGCCCAGATTCTGCAAGGCCTTCTCGCGGCACAGGCGCTCCAGGGCGAAGAGCTTGCCGCTCTGCTCGGCGAAGTCGAACAGCACCGAGGGGGATTGGAAGGCGCTGCCCTCCGGCCCGCGCGTGAGCGCCTCCCAGGCCAGGATTGTGCCGCTGGTGAAGTCCGCGATGGGCTGGTACACGGCGCGCACGTTCTTTTCCAGCAGGATGGTGTTGAATTCCGAAGAAAGCGAGAGCTGGCTCAAGTCCAGGCGCATCTTGGCGCGCAGCCGGGCCTCGTTCACGGCCTGGAACAACCTCGCCTCGCGGTTGGCCCCGTCCGTCGCCGTGGTGCCGTCGTGCCGCGCGCAGCCGAAGCCCAGATCCAGCTCGCGCCCGGCCCAGCGCAGCAGGTGCGCGTTGGCCTCCCGCTGGGCGAGCAGCTTGATCTCATAGGCCGTGTCGTGCTGGGAGCGCGGGTCGCCGCCGCGGCTGGGCCAGCAAAGCAGGTACTCCCCGGGCTCAAGAGGCATGCAGGTTGGCACGGTGTGCAGGCGTTCGTTCACCGCGCCGCGCAGCACTGTGGTCAGCCTGTTTTCTATTTCCTGCGAAAGTTCGCGTCCGTACAGTTCGCGCAGCAGGGCGAAGTCGCGCACGTTGATGAGCAGGATGTCGAAGTTCTGGCCGGTTCGCACCAGCTCGCGCAGGCGGCTTGGCGGCGGCGTGACGCCGGGTTCCGGGGTGTGGAAGGCGCTGTGCAGGGTGCCAGCGCGCAGACGTTTGAGAACTGTCTTGAGCATGGCTCGGCCTCGCTATGACTGTCGTGTTGGTATGTGTCGGGCCGGGACGTTAGGAGAAATAATCAGGTGGTGTGTGACGCGGGGGTGACGAACAGGCAATGATTGCCCAACGCGGTACGTAAAAAACGCCCGGAAGGAGAGGTCCATCCGGGCGTTTTGCTGTGAAGCGGAGCAGGGGGCGCTAGCGGTAATACAGGTTGCGCCCGCCCATGGTCAAAAAGGCCTGGTGCATGTTTGCGCGCACATCGGTGCGGTCCCAAATGTCTTGGATGTGCCCGCGCGAAAGGGCCTTGTAGGCGCTGTGGTAGTCGGGCGGAATATCCACGCCGGTGGTCTCGCGGATGACGCCGGGACCGGCGAAGCCGATGCGCGCGCTGCGCACGGCGTACTGGTAGGGCGAGCAGCCGAGGAAGCTGGCCACGGGGCCTGCGTAGGAGTTGGTGTCGTACAGCACGATGTAGAGCCCGCCTTCCTCGATGTAGCGGCGCACGGCCATGGTCACGCGGGGCATCTGGATAAGGCCGTTGACGCCCTCCTGAATGCGGATGCCGGCCGTGCCGTGGATGTATGCCAGGAAGGGCTGGTGCCGCTTTCTCGCAAGGTCCAGGGCGCGGATGAGCTTTTCGCCCTCGGCCGCGCCCACGGAACCGCCGCGGAAGTTCGCCACCAGCATGCCGCAGGTGAGGCGGATGCCCCGGATGCTGGCGTTGAAGGTGACGCAGGAGGACTGCAGGTGCGTTTTTTCCTTGGCCTGCTGCACGCGCTCGTCGAACTTGGGAAAGTTCGTGGGGTTGCCGGCGGCGATGGACTGGTTGAACTCGCGCACGCTTCCGCGGTCGAACACGTTGGCCATGTACCACTGGTATTCCATGGGGAAGTGATAGCCGCAGTTGGGGCACACGCCCGCAAATTCGCCAAACAGGTCCTTGGCCCACATGTCCAGGCAGCCGCGCTCAGCCGCGTGCGGGCAGGACACCTCGCGGTCGTCCAGGGACTTGGGGCTGACATACGTCTGCCCGCTGGAAGCCCGGGTGTCGCTTGCGGGTTCGGAGAGGCAGGTGAGGGCGGATTCGTCGCCGCCGCCGCCCCACATGGGAATGCCCAGCATCTCCATGGCCTGGCAGGTCATGCGGTCCATCTTGCTCGTCACCACATGGATCTCGTCGGTGACGTCTGTGGCCACGCGGGCGATCTTCTTCTGGTAGTGCTTCAAAATCTCAAAACGCACGGTGGAGTATATGCTAAACAAGAACTCCATGTACTTGGCCGCCAGGCGCTCAAAAATGCCGCGCTTGTCGATGTAGGCCTGGCAGGACATTTTGCGGTACTTCTGGTAGCGCCGCCAAACCAGCAGCTCGCGGTCGGCGGGATCAAGCTCCCAGCGCACGATGACGTCCTCGCCCACCTGGCGCTTCTTTGAGCCGCGCATGGCCAGACGTCGGAGCACGCTGACGCTGCGCACGTTCACCACGGCTTCGTCCGTGGCGCGGATGACATTGGCCCGGAGCTGCTTGAAGAAGTCGAAATGTTCGTTCCTCGCGCCCAGAGGCGGCTCTTGGATGATGCCGTCGATGTAGCCGTTGCGCAGGTTGTCCTGGGCGGTGATCTGCTGGTGCTTGGCGCAGCGCTCTATGAGCTCCGGGGTGGCGCGCGTCAGGCCGTTGAACTTGCATTCTATGGCCGCGGCGCCCTCGGGCGAGATGACCGAATAATAGCCGTGGGAGAACATGAGGCGCTTGTCGGCCAGGGCTATGGCCTCGGCTCCGCCGCTGCCGCCCTCGGAGAAGATGGCCACGATGGGCACGTCGATGCCGGCCATTTCGTAAATATTTTCCGCAATCTGCTGGGCCGCGCCGGGGTAGTCCTCAATGGGATAGGCGCCGGGAGTGGACACGTAGGCGTGAATGGGGATGTTTTCCCTGGCCGCGACCTTCATGTACTTGAGCGCCTTGGCGTTGCCCCAGGGCTTGATGGAGCCGCCGTTGCGGAACTCCTGGCCGTGGCCCTTTTCCTGTCCCACCACCATGACCGGGTGGTGGATGAGGCGCTTGCCCACGCGCCGGGTGATGTAGGCGCGGGCGATGAGCATGCCGGGGTCGATGGACACTTCGTCGCGTCCGCCGATCTCGGTGTAGTTGTCGTAGACGTTCTCCAGAATGTCCTTGAGGCACACGCGCTGCGGATGGCGCACGATGCGCACCTTGTCCATGGGCGTAAGCATCTGGTCCAGGTCTTCCTCAAGGGTGCTGAGCCGCCGGGCGAGGTCGCTGGTTTTGCTCACGGCCTCATCAAGGCCCAAGCTGTCCACTTTCTGGCTCAGGGCCAGAATGTCCTGACTGATGGATTCCAGACGGTCGCTCACGCGCGCGCCGAGAATGTCGCGGGCGTAGGAAACGCGCTGGGAAAGGGCTTCGAGAATTTTTTCTATATCCATGCTGCCGTCCCTGGCTGGCTAGAATTCCAGCAGATCCATGGTTTTCTCGCGCAGGAAGGCGATGTTTGATTTGAGCGCCACGCCCTGGGTGTCCACGCCCGTGAGCACAAAGGAGTCGAGGAAGGCCGTGCCGCGGGCCTTGGCTTCCTCCAGGTCCTTGCCCCAAATGATGGCCAAAGCCAGGTTGGGGTCGTACTCCGTGGGAATCTGGTAGGGCCTGTCCTGAGGCACATGGGTGTGCATCTTGAGCCAGTCCTGGGGCTGCCAGGCAAGCTTTTCGATGCGACCGGTCCAGGGGGCGAAGCGGTTCTGCGTGTCCTCGGCGATGATGCGGTATTCGATGCCCACGCCGGCGAAGCTGACGTCGTTCTGACCATAGCCCATGGGCTCGCCAAGGCCAAGGCGGATCTGCTCGCGGACGAGGTTCACGTCGCCCGCGCCCTTGATGCGGGAGATGGCGGCGGAAACGCCGTTCTCCACCTGGATGCGCGTGTTCACTTCCATGAGGAAGGGCTCGCCCTTGGGCGTCACGATCCATTCCCAGGTGCCGACGTTGTCGTACTTGATCTCGCGGGCGATGCTGAGCGAGTGGCGCACGATGTCGTCCATGACCTTGCGGGCGTCGAAGCTGTAGCTGAGGCCTTCCGGGAAGAAGCCCGGCGCGGTTTCGATGCGCTTCTGCCTGCCCGGGCTCTGCACGGAGCAGTTGCGCGTGCCGAAGTGCACGGGGTTTTCGCCCCCGCGCGCGGACACGATCTGCACTTCCAGGTGATTGTAGTTGAAGATGCGCTGCTCGATGAGCACGCCGGGGTCGTTGAACTGGCGCTGGGAATAGTTGCGGATGCGCCGGTACGTCTGACGGAAGCGGTTCATGTTGTGCACTTCGTCGATGCCCATGCCGCCGCCGCCGGCCGAAGCCTTGACCAGGACCATGGGCCGGGTGATGCCCTGGCGCTCCTGATACTCGAACAGCTGCTGGGCGATGGTCTCGGCCTCCATCTCGTCATAGATGGCGCGGTCGCTGCCGGGCACGGTGGGCACGCCCAGTCCGCGTGCCAGGCGCTTGGTGTTGATCTTGTCGCCCAGGTCGCGGATGACGCGCCAGGAGGGGCCGATGAAGATCATAGGACGCGAGCGTTCGGTCACGCGCCGGGCGAAGCGGTAGTTCTCCGAGAAGAACCCGTAGCCGGGGTGAATGGCCGTGGCCCCGGTGGCGTCCGCTGCGGAGAGCACATCGCCCGCGTCGAGGTAATTGTGGATGCGCACGAGCGCGTCGTCGCCGCCAAGCTCACGGGCAAGGGCCACGTGGCCGGAGGCGGCGTCTTCCTTAGTGTAAATCGCCACAAACTTAAGGCCAAGATCCGTGCACGCCTGCATGATGCGCACTGCGATCTCGCCCCGGTTGGCGATGAGTACTTTATGCTGATCCCTGCTCACGTCGTGGTGTTCCTTCTCATTCGCGGGGGGAGTTGAACAGGGCCCTTTAGCTGTTCTTGGCGCTCCTGGCAAGTGGAGGCCCATGATGCTGAATAATCGGGGGGTTGGCGCTAGTCCTTGGCGGGCAGGAAAAAGCCCCGCGGCGAGGGGCGCTGCGGGGCTCTTGCCTGGTGGCGTCGTCAGGCCGTTTCCGGCGCGCGTTTAGATGTTGAGGTCGGTGACCGCGCCCAGGCTGGCCGCGTGGCCGCCCAGAACGGTCTTGTTGAAATCGTAAGTCTGGGCCATGTCGGAGTTGTTCGATCCGCCGCTGTTCAGGTAGTCCAGGGTTTTCGTCACCACGGCGGCTCCGAAGCTCTCCTTGTCGGAGATGGCGGAACCGCCGCCGCTCATGCTGTCGCTCGTCAGACTAAAGGAAGAAGACACTCCACCGATCATATCCGTCGACATCTTGCGACCACCTCCCTTGCGCCGTTTTGGTCAAGACAACGCCTTGCTCGTGTCGTATCGGCCAAAGCTTAAAAAACTTTAGGGCGTGGCAGAAAATACGCCCTCTTTGTTTGACAAGCGCGCTACCTTCGATAATACAGCCTCCAGGCGGCAGTTTACCGCTAATATCTTCGCGGAACATCGCACAGGAGCAGCAGATGACGGATCAGGCACAGAACACCGGGGACCAGGAGCAGAGCTTCGCCGAACTTTTTGAGGCCAGCTATGCGGGACAGGGCGAGCCCTTGAACGTGGGCGACAAGATTTCCGCCCGCATCATCACCATCGGCGCGGACAGCGTCTACTTCGACACCGGCACCAAGATCGATGGTGTGGCCGACAAAAAGGAGCTTCTGGACGCGGAGGGCAACTTCCCCTTCAAGGAAGGCGAGTCCATCGATCTGTACGTGGTCTCCAAGACCCGCAGCGAGATCGTCCTCTCCCGCGCGCTTGCAGGCGCCGGCGGGTTTGAGATGCTCCAGAACGCCAAGGACGCGGGCCTGCCTGTGGATGGCCGCGTGAAGGAAACCTGCAAGGGCGGCTTCTCGGTCGAAGTCATGGGCCGCCGGGCCTTCTGCCCCGTGAGCCAGATCGACGCGCGCTTCGTGGAGAACCCCGAGGAGTACGTCGGCAAGACCCTGCAGTTCGTCATCAGCAAGCTGGAGGAGCGGGGCCGCAACATCGTGGTCACCCGCCGCGCGCTCATCGAGCGCGAGCGCCAGGCCGCCACCGAGGAGTTCCTGGCCGCCATCAAGCCAGGCGAGGAAGTGGAAGGCACCGTTATGCGCCTGACCGACTTCGGCGCCTTTGTGGAGCTGGCTCCCGGCCTTGAGGGCATGGTCCACGTGAGCGAACTCGGCTTCACCCGCGTTTCCAAGCCGGACGAGGCCGTGAGCGTGGGCGAAAAGATCCGCGTGAAGGTGCTTGGCGTGGAGCCCGGCAAGAAGCCCGGCCAGATGAAGATCTCCCTTTCGCGCAAGCAGACCATGAGCGACCCCTGGGCCGACATTGCCGGCCAGTTGAAGGACGGCGAGAAGGTCACCGGCAAAGTTGTGCGCTTGGCCGACTTCGGCGCCTTTGTGGAGCTTCTGCCCGGCGTGGACGGCCTCATCCACGTGAGCGAAATGAGCTACACCAAGCGCGTGAACAAGCCCTCCGAGATCCTGAACCCCGGCGATGTCGTCTCCGTGGTCATCAAGGAGATCGATCCGCTGAAGCGCCGCATCTCCCTGTCCTTGAAGGAAGCCGCTGGCGATCCCTGGCTTGAGGCCGCCGCCAAGTACACCCCCGGCACCCAGGTGACCGGCACGGTGGAGAAGCGCGAAGCCTTCGGCATCTTCGTGAACCTGGAGCCCGGCATCACCGCGCTTCTGCCCAAGTCGCGCATGAGCGTGGCCGTGGACCCCAAGCAGTTCGACAAGCTGGCGCCCGGCGATTCCGTGACCCTGGTGGTCGAGGACCTGCGCGCGGGCGAGCGCCGCATTGCGCTTTCGCCCCTGGAAGTGCGCGAGGACGCAGCTGGCGGCTCCGGCCGCGGCCGCGAGAACGAGGACTGGAAGGGCTACAAGCAGCAGCAGATCAAGCCCGCGGAGAAGTCCGCCGGTTTCGGCAACCTGGGCGACATGCTGGCCCAGGCCATGAAGGGCAAGAAATAGCCGACAAGCGATCATTCAGCCGGGGGCAGCCCCGGCCATTTTTCTGCGAAACGGGATGACGAGGAGACGCATGGCCGAGCCGTACAAGATTATCTACTCCATGATGCGCGTGAGCAAATTCTACGACAAGCGCCAGGTGCTCAAAGACATCTCGCTGTCGTACTTCTATGGCGCCAAGATCGGCGTGCTGGGCCTGAACGGCTCGGGCAAGAGCTCGCTTTTGCGCATTCTGGCCGGAGTGGACCACGACTTCCAGGGCGAGATCGCGCCCTCTCCGGGATACAGCATCGGCCTGCTCGAGCAGGAGCCGCACCTCGACGAGACCAAGACCGTGCGCGAAGTGGTGGCCGAGGCCGCCCAGGGGACCGTTGACCTGCTCGCCGAGTTCGAGCGCATCAACGAGAAGTTCGCCGAGCCCATGAACGACGACGAGATGCAGAAGCTCATCGACCGTCAGGCCGCCGTGCAGGAAAAGCTCGACGCCTGCGATGCCTGGGACCTGGACAGCCGTCTTGAGATGGCCATGGACGCCCTGCGCTGCCCTCCCGGCGATACGCCGGTCAAGGTCATCTCCGGCGGCGAGAAGCGGCGCGTGGCCCTGTGCCGCCTGCTGCTCCAGAAGCCGGACATCCTTCTCCTCGACGAACCCACCAACCATCTGGATGCGGAATCCGTAGCCTGGCTTGAGCACCATTTGCAGCAGTATGCGGGCACGGTCATCGCCGTGACCCACGACCGCTACTTCCTCGACAACGTGGCAGGCTGGATTTTGGAGCTGGACCGTGGCCGAGGCATCCCCTGGCAGGGCAACTATTCCTCCTGGCTAGAGCAGAAGCAGCAGCGCCTGCAGCAGGAGGAGAAGGTCGAGACCGAGCGCCAGAAGACCCTGGCACGCGAGCTGGACTGGATCCGCATGAGCCCCCGCGGCCGCCACGCCAAGGGCAAGGCGCGCATAAGCGCCTACGAGAACCTGCTGAACCAGGAGAACGAGAAGCTGACGCCGGAGCTGGAGATCTTCATCCCGGCCGGTCCGCGCCTCGGCAATGTGGTCATAGAGGCCAAGGGCGTGAAAAAGGCCTTTGGCGACAACATGCTGGTGGACGGCATCGACTTCAGCCTTCCGCCCGGCGCCATCGTGGGCATCATCGGCCCCAACGGCGCGGGCAAGACCACGCTCTTCCGCATGATCACCGGCAAGGAGACCCCGGACGAGGGCACCATCCGCCTGGGCGACACCGTGCAGCTGGCCTATGTGGACCAGGAGCGCAGCATGGACCCGGAAAAGACCGTGTACGAGGTCATCTCCGGCGGCAACGACATCATCAAGCTGGGCAACCGCGAGGTGAACGCCCGCGCTTACATAGGCAAGTTCAACATCACCGGCGCGGACCAGCAGAAGAAGGTCGGCGTGCTCTCCGGCGGCGAGAGAAACCGCGTGCACTTGGCCGCGCTCCTGCGCGAGGGAGCCAACGTGCTCCTGCTCGACGAGCCCACCAACGACCTGGACGTGAACACCATGCGCGCCCTTGAGGACGCGCTGGAGAACTTCGCCGGCTGCGTGCTGGTCATCAGCCACGACCGCTGGTTCCTGGACCGCATCGCCACGCACATCCTGGCCTTTGAGGGCGACAGCCAGGTGAGCCTGTTCGAGGGCAACTGGAGCGAGTACGAGGCCGACCGCAAGGCCCGCCTGGGCGCGGCTGCGGAGCAGCCCCACCGCATCAAGTACCGGCATTTGACGCGTTAGCACAGGAAACGAGGGCGGGGCTTTTCCCCGCCCTTTTTTTCAACAGGAGGCGAACCATGCGCAAGAAGTTCTTCTTCGTCTGTGTGTCGGCCCTTCTTCTGCTTCCGGTCCTGGCCTTCTCCCAATCGAAAAAGCCCGTGGACGTCATCCACACCGGCGCGGGCGATGTCTCCATCACCTTTCTCGGCCACGCAAGCCTGATGCTCGTCTGGCAGGGCAAAGTCATCCACGTCGACCCCTGGACCGCCCAGGCCGACTACGCGGCCTTGCCCAAGGCCGACCTCGTGCTCATCACCCACGAGCACCGCGACCACCTGGATAGCGCCGCCCTCGACGCCATCCGCAAGCCCGGCACGGTCGTCGCCGCCTCGCTCAAGGCCTCGGCCACGCTCACGGACGCCATAGTGCTGAAGAACGGCGACTCGCGGAAGCTTGCTGGGCTTCGCGTGGACGCGGTGCCCGCCTACAACCGCGTGCACATGCGCGCCCCGGGCGAGCCCTTCCACCCGCGCGGGCTGGGCAACGGCTACGTGCTGCACTTCGGCGAGAGCCGCGTGTACATCGCGGGCGATACCGAGGACATCCCTGAAATGGCGGCGCTCAAGGGCGTTGATGTGGCTTTTCTGCCCGTGAATCTGCCGTACACCATGACCATCGGCATGCTGGAAGCCGCGGCGAAGTTGGTACAGCCCAAGGTTTTGTATCCCTACCACACCGGCGACACGGACATGGACGCGGTGGCGGCGCGGCTCAAGGGCTTGCCCGGCGTGGAGACGCGCATCCGGCCCATGAAGTAGCCCCCGCAACTGCTTGCATTGCGCCGCCAATCGTGATGATGGTGAGGCCGATGTGAACAGGACATGATGAAGCCCAGCGCCCCGCGCGCCCGGAGGGCCGCATGACCGCCGACCACCCCGCTGAGAACACCGCCGCCAGAAGGACGGCCTCCCGCATGGCCGCCAACAACGTTCCCCTTTCCTGGTCCGAGATCCCCGCCGCCGCGCGCCGCCTGCTGCTGCACGGCTCGCGCGGGCGCGACCACCTGCTGGCCGTGGCCCGGCAGGTGCTGGCCCAGGCCGCAGCCCCGGCCACAGAGCCTGGCTTCCGGCTACGGCTTCTGGCCCTGGCCCAAAGCGTGCTGCTCGCCGCCTGGACCGGCTCTCCGCTCGATGGCGCACTGGCCGGAATGCTTTTGTCCCCGCCGCTGCCGGGCTGGCCAGCGCTGCCGCTGCCCGTTGAGAATCTTCTGAAGGCCCAGCTGAATTTCTGGACGCCGCCCAAGCCGGAGCATCCGTGGTGGGGCGCGCAGGAAGCGGGCGCTTCGGCCTGCGCCACCCGCGCGGCCCTGGCGCGCCAGGGGCTGGCCCAGGAGCCGAAGAATCTTTTCTGGAAGCATGCGGCCTGGGGCTTGGCCTGGCCTGCCGCCGATTGGTCCCTGGTGGACGCGCTGCTGGCCGAGGACACTTGGCCGCGCACTCTGGCCCCGTTGCGGCACCGCTTCGCGGCCCATGCGTTCCTGGCCCGCGAGGACGCCCACAGCGCCTTGGCGAGCCTGAACGCGGCGCCAGCCCTGGCCTCCCTTGTCGGCGACGCCTGCTTGCGCTCGGAGTGCCTCCTGCGCCTTGGCCCGGCCATCGGCGCGGATGAGGCCGCACAGGTGCTGCGGCGCAGCTTGCTCCATTCCCCCTGGCGCACAAGCCAGTGGCTGCGCCTGCACGACCTCGCCACCGGCGCGGCCAAGGCGGCGGTGCCGTTGCCCGGCGCAGCGGCCATTCTGCTTTACACGTACAACAAGGCGCGCGAACTGGACGAGACCTTTGCCTCCCTCGCGGCCTCCGAGCTCGGCGAAAGCCGCATCTGGGCGCTGGACAACGGCTCCACAGACGCCACCGCACGTGTGCTGGCGGATTGGTGGCAACGCCTGGGCGACCGCTTGACGGTCATCAGCCTGCCGGTGAACATCGGCGCGCCCGCTGCGCGCAACTGGCTGCTTTCCTTGCCCGCGGCGCGGCGCTATCCATTCCTGGCATTCCTT
>Ga0209373_10002263_pt1 | contig 19731 bp, 17 predicted proteins | sample Higcelweek5metaG_FD_187173 | JGI IMG/M metagenome (GOLD analysis project Ga0209373, IMG submission 187173) | Freshwater pond sediment microbial communities from the University of Edinburgh, under environmental carbon perturbations - High... | ecosystem: Environmental > Aquatic > Freshwater >... | reverse complement strand
TTCGGCAAGGATTGTTGCACCTCCTTCCGGTGACGGATAGGGTAGCAGCGGAAAAAAATGGGAGTTCAGCGTGCTCGATGGCCGGCGGATTCTGCTGATCCTTTCCGGCGGCATTGCCGCCTATAAATCACTCGACCTGATCCGTCGCCTGAAAGAGCGCGGCGCCAGCGTGGCCTGTGTCGTCACCCGGGCGGCAACCCAGTTCGTCACCCCGCTGTCGCTGGCGACCCTGTCGGGCGAACCGGTGCATCAGGAGATGTTCGATTCAAGTGACCCGATGGCCGGCATCGATCATATCCGCCTGACCCGCGAGGCTGATCTGGTGGTGGTCGCCCCCGCCACCGCGCATCTTCTGGCACGGATGGCCGCTGGTCTGGCCGACGATCTAGCCTCCACTCTGCTGCTGGCCAGCGATAAACCGATCCTGATTGCTCCGGCGATGAACAGCCGGATGTGGGCGCATCCCGCCACCCAGGCCAATCTCGCTTTGCTGGAGTCACGCGGGATTGACCGGGTTGGCCCCGGCTCCGGAGAACTGGCCTGCGGCGAGACCGGCGCCGGCCGGATGGCTGAAGTGGCGGAGATCCTGGCCCGGATTGAAACCAGACTGGGCGGAGGCCCGCTCACCGGCCGCCATGCCATCGTCACCAGCGGCCCGACGATCGAGGCGATCGATCCGGTTCGCTATATTGCCAACCGCTCCAGCGGACGCCAGGGCCACGCCATCGCCGCCGCTTTGGCCGAACTTGGCGCCCGGGTGACCCTGATCAGCGGCCCGGTTGCCCTGGCCGATCCGCCCGGCTGCCGGGTGATCCGGGTCGAAAGCGCAGTGCAGATGCTCCACGAGACCCGGGCAGCGCTGCCGGCCGATATCGCGGTCTGTGCCGCCGCCGTTGCCGATTGGACGGTGGTCAATCGCAGCCTGGAAAAGCGCAAGAAAAAGATCGGGGAGCCGCCGCCGCTGATCCAGCTTGCCCCCAATCCCGACATCCTCGCCACCCTGGCCCGGGCGGACACGGAACGGCCGGCTCTGGTGATCGGCTTTGCCGCCGAAACCGAATCCCTGCTCGACAATGCCCGCGACAAGCTACTGCGCAAGGGCTGTGACTGGATCCTCGCCAACAGCGTGGCCGAGGCTGACAGTTCCTTCGGGGGCGAGGAGAATACGGTGCATCTGCTCGACGGGGAGGCGATCGAAAGCTGGCCCCGGATGAGCAAGGCCGAGGTCGGCCGCCGTCTGGCCCAGCGCATCGCCGCCGCTCTGGCGGATTAGACGCGGGTCCCCGTTTCCCCGATTTTCCTGTTGTTCGGTGCTGACCAAGGAGCCCGCGCCATGCCTGAGTCTGTCCTCGCTCCCCGGGTTGAAGTGCGGGTGATCGATCCCCGGCTGCACCAGTGGGGCCTGCCGCGCTATCAGTCGGAGCAGGCGGCGGCACTGGATCTACGGGCCTGCCTGGACAATCCGTTAATTCTACACCCCCAGGCGCCGGCCCAGTTGATACCCTCTGGAATCGCGGTGTATATTGGTCATGACCATGTCGCCGCCATGGTTTTACCGCGCTCCGGGCTCGGTCACAAACAGGGGCTGGTGCTGGGCAATTCGGTCGGGCTGATCGATGCCGATTACACCGCCGAGGTGTTGATCAGTGCCTGGAACCGGTCTGCCCCAGGGTCCGAACCGATCGTGATCACGCCGGGGGAACGGATCGCGCAATTGCTGTTTGTGCCGGTGGTCCGTCCGGCGCTGACACTGGTTGAGAGCTTTTCGGCAGAAACTGTACGGGGGAGCGGCGGCTTCGGCTCAACCGGGACCGGAAGGGAACATTAGGGGGATGCTCAAGCCGTCCAAGAAGATGTTATTCGCGATCGAGGCGGTCCTCGATATTGCTTATCACGCCGGGGGCGAACCGGTGCAGAGCCGCGAGATTACCCGTCGCCAGGGGATTCCCCGCCGTTATCTCGAACAGACGCTGCAACAGTTGGTCCGGGCCGGGATTCTGGTCGGGGTGCGGGGGCCGCGTGGGGGCTATCGTCTCGCCCGCGAACGGCGGCGGATCTCGGTTGGGGAAATTGTCCGGGTGGTACGGGCGCTGGAAAGCCTGGAGGATGGGGCCGAGGAACCGGCCGCGTCGGCGCTGGGGCGTCAGGTGATTCGGCCGATGTGGACTGAACTCGGCGAGGAGATCATGGCCCGGCTCGATGGGATCAGCATTGATGAATTATGCATGCGGGCCTATCGCGACGGTGTGCCCAGCGAAGCCGCGCTGAAGCTCGATTTCACCATCTGAGCGGGGCTGCCGCCCCGCGCCCCGCTTGGGGGCAGGCCCCCAAACCCCCCTTTTTTTCAAAAACAAAGGGGGTCTGGGGCATCGCCCCAGCCGGGTGCGGGCGGGAGCCCGCTTTGAATATTGCAGCGGGGGGGCGGGTCCGGGGTAAGATCCGCCGCGTTCTTTGAACCAGGGAGAAAACCGGTGCAGATGCTTGCCCGCCTGTTCGCTGTCGCGCTTTTCGGCCTGTGCGTTACCGCCCCGGTCGCCCGCGCCGCCGATCCGACCTTCCCGACCGATCAGATCCTCGGCCGTGCCGATGCCCCGGTCACCATCATTGAATATGCCTCTCCGACGTGCAGCCATTGTGCCACCTTCCATAAGACGGTGCTGCCGCGTCTCAAGACGGAATGGCTCGATACCGGTCGGGCCAGGTTGATCTATCGCGATTATCCCACCGGACCGCATGCCTTGTCGGTCGGAGCGGCGATGATCCCCCATTGCGCCGGTTCAGAGCGTTATTTCGGTCTGCTCGGGCTGATCATGGAGCAGCAGGAACGCTGGATGGGGTCGGACAATCCCCTGGCCGATCTGAAAAAGCTGGCCAAACTGGCCGGTCTGGGCGAGGACAAGGTTGACGCCTGTTTGCGCCGCGCCGATCTCGCCGGAGAGATCGATGCCCGCGCCCGCGACGCTTACGAGCGTCTGGGGATCGATGGGACTCCTGCTTTTGTGATCAACGGCAAGGTGCTGTCCGGCGCCCGTCCGTTCGAGGAACTCGACAGCGCCCTGAAAGCGGCGTCGAAGTAAGGCGGAGGAGCAGCCGCCGGTGCTTCACTTCACGCGGCTGCGCCTTGCCGGGTTCAAATCCTTCGTCGATCCGGCCGAATTACGGATCGAGCCGGGGCTGACCGGAGTGGTCGGCCCCAATGGCTGTGGCAAATCCAATCTGATCGAGGCGTTGCGCTGGGTGATGGGGGAAACCTCGGCCCGGCAGATGCGCGGCGGCGAGATGGAAGACGTGATCTTCGGGGGCAGTGCCGGCCGTCCGGCCCGTTCGGTCGCCGAAGTGACCGTCACCCTGGATAATCGCGACCGTTCGGCCCCGCCCCATTATGCCGAAGAGACTCTGGAGGTGGTGCGGCGGATCGAACGCGGCGCCGGATCCTCCTACCGTCTCAACGGGCGTGAGGTGCGGGCGCGCGACGTCCAGTTGCTGTTTGCCGATGCTGCGACCGGGGCGCGCTCCTCCGGTCTGGTCAGTCAGGGGCGGATCGGCAGTCTGATCAGTGCTCGTCCCGCCGATCGCCGCCTGCTGTTGGAAGAAGCCGCCGGCATCGCCGGGTTACGCTCGCGCCGGGCCGAGGCGGAAAGCCGATTCAAGGCCGCAGAACTCAATCTCGAACGGCTCGACGATGTTCTCGCCACCCAGGCCGAGCATTTACGGCTGTTGCAGCGGCAGGCGCGGCAAGCGGCCCGTTACCGTGAGCTGTCGGAACGAATTCGCGCCCTCGAAGCCCGGCTGCTTGATCTCGCCTGGAAAAGCGCCCTGGTCGAGATCGAAACAGCCCGCAAAGCCTTGCGTCAGGGCGATCTGGCGGTGGTGGAAGCCACTGCTTCCGCCGCCGTCGCCGCGACCGTTGCCGCCGAGGCCGCCGCCGCCTTGCCACCCGCCCGCACCGCCGCCACTGCGGCGGCGGAAGCGATGCGCGAGGAACGCAGCGCGCTGGAGCGGATCGAAGCCGAAGCCGGGCGGCTGGCCGAAGCCCGGCGCGACCTTGAGACCCGGCTAAGTCAGGCGGCAACTGATCTCCAGCGGGAACAGGAACGGGCCAACGACGCCGCCCGCACCCTGGCCCGGCTGGAGGCGGAGGAAACCGCGCTGCGGCGCGACACGGAGAGCGAGGCTCCGGCCCGGACGGCAGCGGCGACGGCGGTCGAGCGGGCCGCGAGCAATGTGGCGGCGGGCGAACAGGCTCTGGCGGCGCGGATGGAAGAAATTGCCGCCGCCGATGCCGCCCGGGCGGCGGCCTTGCGTCAGATTCAGCAGGCCGAGACCCGGCGCGACCGATTGCGCGACCGACTGGCCCAAGTGGAAACCCAACGCGCCGCTCTGGCCAAAGAAGCGGTCGATCCGGCCGAACTGACCAGTGCGGAAATGGACCTGGAAGCGGCCGAGGAGGACAGCGAGGCCGCCCGGGCTTTCGTCGAACAGGCCGAACAGGAACGGACCACGGCTCAGCAGGGGCGCGACCGCTGCCGCGATGCCCTGGCCGCCGCTCTGGCCGCCCGCGATCGTCTGGCCGCCGAGGCCGATGCGTTGGCTCAGGTGTTGTCTCAGGGCGGCAGTCCGGGATTTCAGCCGGTGCTGGATGCGGTCAGCGCCAGTCCGGGCTATGAGGCGGCATTGGCGGCAGCGCTGGGCGAGGATCTCACCGCCGCCACCGACCCGGCCGCCCCCCGGCGCTGGGAAGAGACCGAACCGGCGGGCAGCGTGCCGCCGCTGCCGACGGGAACCCGCTCCCTGGCCGGGTTCGTCACCGCGCCCCGGGCGTTGGCTCGCCGTCTTGCCCAGGTCGCGGTGGTCGAGGATGCCGCCACCGCCGCTGAAAGCCGGCCGGCCCTAGCGGTCGGGCAACGTCTGGTCACCCCGGCCGGGGATCTGTGGCGCTGGGATGGTTATGTGATCCAGGCCGGCGCTCCGACGGCGATGGCGATCCGGCTGGCCCAGCGCAACCGTCTACGGGAACTGGACGCCCGGCGCGAGGATGCCGAACTCGGGCTGGAAACGGCGGAAGAGGCGGCGGCGGCGGCGATCACCGCGGCCGAGCGGGCGGCTGAGGTCGAACGCGGCGCCCGCGAGGCGTTGCGCCGGGTCGAAGCCGATCAGGCGCGCGCGCGCGACCTGCACGCCCGGCTGGCCCAGCGGGCCGCGCTGCATCAGGACCGGATGCGGAGCGCGCAGGAGATTTGCGCCGAAGCCGAAGCCACTCTGGCCGAAGCCGAAGAGGAACTGATCGCGGCCCAGGAAATGGTGGCCTCCTTCCCCCTGGTCGAGGATGGCCGCGAACTGATCAGCACCTTGCGGGCGACGGTGGCCGAACAGCGGGCGGACTTGATCGAGGCCCGCAGCGCGCTGGACCGGATCGACCGTGAGGCGGCCGAACGAGCCCGCCGCCGCGATGCTTTGGCGGCGGAACACGACTCCTGGCGCAGCCGGGCCGAGGCATGCCGCGATCAGATCGCCGAATTGGACTCCCGCCAGGAAACCCTGCTGTTCGAGCGCGACCGGCTTGACCGCCTGCCCGATCGCTTCGACCGCGAGCGAGCGGAGCGACTTGACCGACTCACCGCCGCCGAAACGGTGGCCCAGGCCGCAGCCGACCGGCTCGCCGGAGCCGAAACGGCTCAGACCGAAGCCGACCGCGCCGCCCGGGCCGCCGAACAGGCCCTGGCCAATGCTCGCGAGGAACGGGTTCGGCGCGAGGCAGCAGTCTCAACCGCCGACCAAGCCTGTCGGGCGATCGCCGCCCGGATCGCCGAACGCCTGGATCTCAGCCCGGAACAGGTCGCGGCCCTGGTCGCCTCCGCCCCACCGGAAGAGGGTGGTCCAGCCGAAATGCGCCGCCGGCTCGACCGGCTGGAACGCGAACGCGACCAGATCGGCCCGGTCAATCTCTGCGCGGAACAGGAAGCGACCGAACAAGCGGACCGAATCGCCGCCCTTCAGGCCGAAAAAGACGATCTGGTCGCCGCAATCGCCAAGCTGCGTCAGGCGATCGGCGAATTGAACCGTGAGGCGCGGGCGGGCAAAGCTGCTCGCCTCGTTCGAGGCGGTCGATCGTGATTTCCGCGATCTGTTCATCCGCCTGTTCGGGGGCGGCCGGGCTCACCTAGCCCTGACCGACTCCCCCGATCCGCTGGATGCCGGGCTGGAGATCATGGCCAGCCCACCAGGGAAACGGCTGCAAACCCTGTCCCTGTTGTCAGGAGGCGAACAAGCCTTAACCGCCCTGGCGCTGCTGTTTGCGGTTTTTCTGACCAACCCGGCCCCGATCTGCGTCCTTGATGAGGTCGATGCCCCACTCGACGACGCCAATGTCGATCGTTTCTGTACCCTGGTTGATACTATTGCCGCGACCACCCAAACCCGCTTCCTGGTGATCACCCACCATCGGATGACCATGGCGCGGATGGACCGGCTCTATGGCGTGACCATGGCCGAACGCGGCGTGTCGCAGCTGGTTTCGGTCGATCTGACCGAAGCCGAAACACTACGGGACACCTAACCCCCCTTCTTTCCAAGAAAAAAGGGGGTCTGGGGCATCGCCCCAGCCGGGTTCGGGCGGGAGCCCGAAACCCTTGGAGAACAGATTATTCCTCGTCGTCGACCAGAGCGTCGGCGGGCAGCACGGTGACGCCCGACCCGTCTTCCTCTTCGATCAGAACGATGTCGCCCTTGATCTGGTCCGCTTCATCAGCGAGATGATTGAAATAGTGCCAGATATAAGAAATGGCGATGGTCTGATCGATCTCGTCTTCTTCGTCGAGCTCGTCTTCTTCCATCGCAGAAATGTCGCGAAGGATTTCCAGGGAATCATCGAACATTTCGGTCAGATCAGGATTGTCCTCAAGAATGTTCTTGATGACATATTCATGTTCCGACTCTTCGAGTTCGTACTTCCACTGGGCGTTGCCCGATTTGTAATAGACGGTAATCATCGGGCTCCACCCTCGCCACTGTTCCTGGCCAAAACGCGGCCGGACCCGACCGGAAATCGACCCCAGCCTTTCTCGGACCTTGGGCGATTCGAGAAAAAAACGCAAGGGGCCGTTTGCCGTCTTGGCGTCTGCCCGCCTGTCGGATAAGACCATCGGCGGATCGCACGGCGCGCGGAGGTGCTTCGACATGGCCGACAGAAAAGGCTGGGTGCTGACCGTCACCTGTCCCGACACGGTGGGGATTATTTCAACCGTTACGGGCTTTCTCAGCCAGCACGAATGCTTTATCACGGACGCCTCGCAATATGGCGACCCGCTGTCGCGGCGTTTCTTCCTGCGGGTGCTGTTTCTGCCCGGGGCGATGACCCCGCCCATTCCCGAACTGGAAAAGTTGTTCACGGCGATCGCCGCCCGCTTCCAGATGATCTGGCGGATGCACGATGCCAGCCGCAAGGCCAAGGTGGTGATCCTGGTCTCGAAGTTCGGCCATTGCCTGAACGACCTGCTGCACCGCTACCAGTCAGGCTCGCTGCCGGTCGAGATTCCGGCGGTGATCTCGAATCACCCCGACATGCAGGGCATCGTCGAGTGGCACGGCATTCCCTATCACTATTTCCCCGCCGACAAGAACGACAAGGCCGCCCAGGAAGCCAAAGTGCTGGAGGTCATCGACCAGTCCGGGGCCGATCTGGTGGTGCTGGCCCGGTACATGCAGATTCTGTCGCGCGACATGTGCCTCCGGCTGCAAGGCAAGGCGATCAACATCCACCATTCCTTCCTGCCCAGCTTCAAAGGGGCCAAGCCCTACCATCAGGCCCATGCCCGAGGGGTGAAGATCATTGGCGCCACCGCCCATTACGTGACTGCCGATCTCGATGAGGGGCCGATCATCGAGCAGGGAGTCGAACGGGTCGATCACACCCAGACCCCTGAGGATCTGGTGGCGATGGGACGCGATATCGAAAATGTGGTGCTAGCTCGGGCCGTGCGCTGGCATATCGAGCATCGGGTGCTGTTCAACGGATCACGAACCGTGGTGTTCCGGACCTGAGTCCAGCGGGTCGCCTCGGCCGGGGAGCCCGCGCCCTCCACGCGGGCCGCACCGCCGGGCATAGAGGGCGGCCGGCACCGGCCAGGGACCGGCCGCGCTGTCGCGCTCGATTTCGGCGCGGTGTGCCGGCGACAGGTGAGTGAAAAAACGCAGTCCGGTCAGGGCTTCCAACCGCGCCAGCGTAACCGCGTGACGTCCCAGATCATAAGAATCCTGCGGCGTCGCGAGGCAGCGGTGATAGACCCCGTCCTGAGGGAACAGAAAGGCTCGGACTTCGAGTCCGACCGGGGTCTCGACCGCGAGAATCTTGAACAAGGCATGCGGCACGGCGAGCGGAACCGTGCCGGGAGCGCCAATAGTCTCGACCGGCCGATCCGGCTCGAACACTGGCCCGGCGATGGTCCAGACCCGACCGAAGTGGTTGGCAACGGCCACCGCATGATTTTCCAGCGCCTCCCACTCGCCCTGATTGAGGCCGGCCTGCTCCGGCAAGGCATTGATCCATGTTTTAGCGCCGCAAACCCGGTGGTTGACGGCCGGGTTAGGCGCGGTTACTATTTTCTCGTCGCGGCAAACATTGGACACCGGGACAGAGTTGTTAAACCGGAGGACATCCGGGGTTGGCCTGCGAATCGAACCGCAAAAGCGGTCGGAAACAGGAATAAAATGGCCGCGAGGCCAGAAGCTCGGTCCTTTAGGACCGAGAGAAGTCACGAACACATGGCTGTTGCAGCCATCCCGCCAGCCGAGCCGGTTGGCGTGAGCGCGGGCGGCGAGATGGCCCCGGTTCCAATGGGTGGCAAACCCACGATAGGACCGGTCCAGCCCGGCGTGGGTTAAACCGGGCCGATCCCGCCAGAGCGGAGCCGTCTGTTCCAGTTCGTACCAATGACCGGGACGGCGGGCGCCGGCCGGCTGGAGCGGCACGCCCGTTTCATCGAGAAGAGCACGCATCTCATAGGCAACCCAGCGCGGCAACCCGCGATAGGGCGAACCGTCCTCCTCTCGATCGGGCGGGGTAAAGGCACTGACGAAGGCCCCGGCCTCAATCGTCAGGGTATCGCCGCCGGTCGTGCCGAAGCGGTCATGTTCCCACCCCTCCGGCACCTGGGGCGGATAGGGAAAGGTCAGGCGGTCGCCCTGAGTCGGACAGGAAAGGGGCTCGTCTACGGCCTCGCTCTCGGGGTCAGCCAGAGCCGCAGGCGCCAGCAGCAGCAGAGCAAACAGGAGAATCCAGCGGTGGGAAGCAGCGGGCGACACGGTCGGGAAACTCCCGGCAATGACACGGTCGCGACGAGGCGATCTCCCCTTAAAGATGCATCGATCGCTATATGCAATCTTAGGTTATTTTTCGGTTAAAACACATCCTTTTGCGATTTTTAAAATCGCTTAAATTATCTCAGGTTGAGTCACTGCCGGCCGCGCCAGGGCAGCGCAGCGCCAGGGCCGGGGGAGAGGGTGGACAGTTTTTCGTTGTTCCGACGCGGGCCGACGCTATACTGCCTCGGCTTGTCTCCGCCCGGGTCATCGTCACCCCGGCGGCTTGACCGGTTGGTGCCGGTCGATCTCGCGCGAAAGGCCTCTTTTGACCATGGCTGACCCCAACACCCACGTCGCCGGCATCGGCAACGCGATTGTCGATGTTCTCGTTCAGGTCGATGAGGCGCTGCTGGCGACTCTGGGGCTGACCAAAGGGGTGATGACTCTGATCGACGCCGGGCAGGCGGAATCGATTTACGAGCGACTGCCGGCCGGGATCGAATGCTCCGGCGGGTCAGCCGCCAACACGATTGCCGGAGTTGCCGCCCTGGGCGGTCGCGCCGCTTATATCGGCAAGGTGCGCGACGACCAGCTTGGTCAGGTGTTCCGCCACGACATCCGCACCGCCGGGGTTGCCTTCGACACCCCCGCCGCCGTCAGCGGCCCGGCCACCGCCCGCTGTTTCGTCCTGGTCACCCCCGATGCCCAGCGCACGATGCTGACCTATCTCGGCGCCTGCGTCGAACTCGGCCCCGATGATGTCTCGGCGGCGGTGATTGAAGATGCGGCGGTGACCTATCTCGAAGGCTATCTCTATGATCCGCCCGAGGCCCAGCGCGCGTTTGAGCGGGCGGCCCAACTGGCCCATCAGGCCAGGCGCCGGGTGGCGCTGTCGCTGTCCGATCCGTTCTGCGTCGATCGCCACCGCGCCGAATTCCTCGCCCTGATCGCCGGCCATATCGATATTCTGTTCGCCAATGAGGCTGAACTCTGCTCGCTGTACCAGACCGACTCGATTGATGAGGCCCTGCGCCAAGTGCGCGGCCATGTCGAGGTCGCGGCGGTAACGCGGGGGGCGCTCGGCTCGGTGGTGGTGACGACCGAAGCGACTCATGTCGTCGGCGCCGAGGCGGTGACGGCGGTGGTCGATACCACGGGGGCCGGCGATCTCTACGCCGCCGGCTTCCTGTTCGGCTTCACGCACGGCCTAGCCCTGCCGACCTGCGCCCGTCTGGGCGGCATCGCGGCGGGCGAGGTGATTTCCCACGTCGGGGCCCGTCCGGCGCATCCGCTGGCCGATCTGGCCCGCGCCCGCCTGGGCGACGATTTCCTGTCCGCGTGTCGCGGCTAGGGTAAAGCCCGGCCACCTCCCCCCTCCCTCAGCTACAGGCCTGTTCATGGAACTGCGCAACATCGCCATCATCGCCCACGTCGATCACGGCAAGACCACCCTGGTTGACGCCATGCTCAAACAGTCGGGCACCTTCCGGGTCAACCAGCAGGTGGCCGACCGGGTGATGGATTCGAATGATCTCGAAAAAGAGCGCGGGATCACCATCCTGGCCAAATGCACCTCGGTCGAGTGGAAGGGGGTGCGAATCAACATCGTCGACACCCCCGGTCACGCCGATTTCGGTGGTGAAGTCGAACGCATTCTGTCGATGGTCGATGGGGTGGTGGTGCTGGTCGATGCCGCCGAGGGGCCGATGCCCCAGACCAAGTTCGTCACCGGCAAGGCGCTCGGCCTCGGCCTGCGCCCGATCGTGGTGATCAACAAGGTTGATCGCGGCGACGCCCGGCCGCATCAGGTCCATGACGAGGTGTTCGACCTGTTCGCCGCGCTCGACGCCGACGACGATCAGCTTGACTTCCCGACCATGTTTGCGGTCGGCCGCGATGGCTGGGCCGATGATTCGCTCGACGGGCCGCGCCAGGATCTGTCGGCGCTGTTCGATCTGGTCATCCGCCACGTTCCGGCCCCGACCCGCGATCTCGATGCCCCCTTCTCGATGCTGGCGACCACCCTGGAGGCCGATCCCTATCTCGGCCGCGTCCTGACCGGGCGGATTCATGGCGGCTCGGCCAAGCTCAACATGGCGGTCAAAGGCCTGTCGCGCGACGGCGAATTGCTCGAACAGTTCCGCATCTCGAAGATTCTGGCCTTCCGGGGCATCGAGCGGGTGCCGGTCGAAAGTGCTGAGGCGGGCGATATCGTCGCTTTGGCCGGCATGACCAAATGCACCGTCGCCGATACCATCTGTGCCCCTGAGGTGGTCGAGGCCCAGCATGCCCAGCCGATCGATCCGCCCACCCTGGCGATGATCTTCTCGGTTAATGACAGCCCGTTGGCCGGTCAGGAAGGCGACAAGGTCACCTCGCGGGTGATCGGCGGCCGGCTCTATCGCGAGGCGGAAAGCAATGTTGCGATCCGGATTCGTGAGACCGACGGCAAGGACGCGTTTGAGGTCGCCGGGCGCGGTGAACTTCAGCTCGGCGTGCTGATCGAGACGATGCGGCGCGAAGGGTTTGAACTCGGCGTGTCGCGGCCGCGCGTGCTGTTCCAGACCGATGAGCACGGCAAGCGGCTGGAGCCGATCGAGGAAGTCTTCGTCGATGTCGACGAGGAATATGCCGGCGTAGTGGTCGAGAAGATGAGCCTGCGCAAGGCCGAACTGACCGGGATGCGGCCCTCGGGCGGCGGCAAGACCCGCGTCACCTTCCTGGCGCCCTCGCGCGGCCTGATCGGCTATCACGGCGAGTTCCTGACCGATACCCGGGGCACCGGCCTGATGAACCGGGTGTTCCATGGCTACGCCCCCTACAAGGGCGCGATCGAGGGCCGCCGCAATGGGGTGCTGATCTCGACCGGAACCGGGGACGCGGTGCCTTACGCGCTGTGGAACCTGGAAGAGCGCGGCGCGATGTTCATTCCGTCCGGGGTCAAGGTCTATGAGGGGATGATCATCGGCGAGCACAATCGCGGCAATGACCTCGAAGTGAATGTGCTGAAGGCCAAGCAGCTGACCAACATCCGCGCCTCCGGCAAGGATGAGGCGGTCAAATTGACTCCGCACCGTCGCCTCAGCCTCGAACAGGCGATTGCCTATATCGAGGATGACGAACTGGTCGAAGTTACCCCGAAGTCGATCCGCCTGCGCAAGCGTCTGCTCGATCCCAACGAGCGCAAGAAGGCCGAACGCGCCGCCAAGAACGCTGATTAGGCCCTTTTTGGGCTGCCGCCCAAACCCGCCCGGGGCAAAGCCCCGGACCCCCTTTCTTTTCAAAAATAAGAGGGGGTTTGGGGGCATCTGCCCCCAAGCGGGTCCGGGCGACAGCCCGGCCTGTTTCGTTGGCCGCTTGACTCGGGCCGATCCCGGGACCATCTAGGACTCCATGCCCCGCTCTGAAAGCGCTCGAGGAGTCCCATGTTCATCCAGACCGAACCGACCCCCAATCCCGCCACGCTGAAGTTTCTGCCCGGCTGTGACGTCATGCCGGGGGGCACTGCCGAATTCTCCAACGTCGAGGATGCCGCGATTTCGCCGTTGGCCCAGCGGCTGTTCGCGATCGAGGGCGTTGCCGGGGTGTTCCTCGCCAGCGACTTTCTGACCGTCGCCAAGGGCGCCGAAGCCGAATGGCAGGTGATCAAGCCGCAGGTGCTGGCCGCGATCACCGAGCATTTCGAGTCCGGTCAGCCGGTGATCGAGACCGCCGAGGGCGAAGTCGGCGCCGCCGCCGACGAAGATGCCGTCATCACCCAGATCAAACAATTGATCGAAACCCGGGTCCGTCCGGCGGTCGCTCAGGATGGCGGCGACATCATTTTCCGCGATTTCCGCGACGGGGTGGTCTACCTCCATCTGCGCGGCGCCTGCTCGGGATGCCCCAGCGCCTCCGCCACCCTCAAGCATGGCATCGAGAACATGCTTAAGTATTATATCCCTGAGGTGCAGGCGGTGCAGGCGGTGGCCTGAATCTCCCGCTTTTCCGCTGTTTTTCATGGGCTCCGCGCGGTCTCCGCCGGGGCCCTTTTCGTCTCCCGTTCGTCAGGTTGCAGTTTTGTAAAGAAGCCGCTAAAATGCTCCTTATTATTGTCCGTTAAGAGGGCACAAAACAGGGGAGATTGCGCCGGCATGGCCACCGGTTTAGACCGATCTAGACTATTCTCGACACTCTGTCTTGGCGTACTGATTGCCGGAACCGGCGGTTTGTACGGCTCTGTTCTGCAACAGAAAGCTCTCCCCTCCGCTGTGTTGTCTCCGTCTCCGACGGGGCTGAGTCCGGATCGCCCGATGGGGGTCGGAATCGAGGAGGAGGAGCTGGGGAGCGCGGCTCGACTCGATCGGGCTTTTCATCGCATCGGCTACCAGCTTGAGGCGATCCGGGAGGGCGAGGCGGATGTCCCACGGCTGCTGCTTAAGAAAGTTCCCCATGATCTCGATGATCTCTCCGACCCGGACCAGCGCAAGGCGCTGTTCCTGCGGGTGATGCTGCCGCTGGTGCTCGCGGTCAATGAAGAGATCGCCGAGGAACGCGCCCATCTCGAAGCCCTGCTCGCGCGCAAGGCGGCACGGCAGTCCCTGACCCGGCAGGACCGGCTGTGGCTGGCGGGGCTGGCTGAACGCTATGATGTCGAGGACGGTGACACCGCCCAATTGCTCGCCCGGGTCGATGCGGTGCCGCCGTCGCTGGCCCTGGCCCAGGCGGCTGAGGAGACCGGGTGGGGGACGTCCCGTTTGGTGCGGCGCAGCCGGAATCTGTTTGGTCTGACTGGGGAGTCTGACGCCGAGTCTTCGCCGATGCGCCGGTTCGGCTCGTTGAAAGAAGGGGTTCGGGCTTATATCGACACCCTCAACACCCATCCCGCTTATGCCGGGTTACGCCGGGCGCGGCAACGGGCTCATGCCAACGGCCGGCCGTTGGATGGTCATCAACTGGCCGAGTCTCTGGCGGCTTATTCGGAGCGGGGGCAAGCCTATGTTGGGACGATCCGGTCTTTGATCCGGCGGAATGATCTGGTCGCGTTCGATCACGCCCGGCTGGCCCGGCCGATGCGGCAGCATCTCGCCGCCGCCAACTGAGCCGGGGCTGCCGCCCCGGTCCCCGCTTGGAGGCTGGCGCCTCCAAACCTCCTCTGTTTTTACCGCGCGATTGCGGCATCCTCGACCAGCAATTGCGGCGTGGAAGTGCCCTGCCAGCTATCAATCCGCAGGGTTCCGGCGAGGTGGACCGGGGCCCCGGCGGAGGACAGCAGGGTCATTCCCATTTCCGAATCTGCCGCCCGGAAGGCAATCGCTTTCAATTTTCCGCCGCCGGTACCGCTCAGCACCAAGCGGACATGGCCGGACCCGACCACGTCGGCCCGCACGATCCGCGCGCCCGTCACCGCAAACACCGGTTCGGGATTGCCGGCGCCAAACGGGCCGAGCGCGGCCAGAGTCTCGATCAATTCGATTGAGGCCGCCCGGGCTTCCAGCGCCCCATCCAGATCAAGACGAGGCACCAGATCGCCCCGGCCCTGGGCGGCCAGTCGTTCGCCCAGGAACAAGCGCAGATCCTCGACCTTATCCGCCGCCACGGTGAATCCGGCCGCCATCGCATGGCCGCCGCCGGCCAGCAACAGTCCACTCTGGCGGGCGGCAATCACCGCCGCTCCCAGATCGAGTCCGATGACGGACCGGCCCGAGCCTTTGCCGGTTGCCCCATCGAGGGCAATCACGCAGGTCGGGCGGCCATAGCGTTCCTTGAGGCGGCCGGCGACGATCCCGATCACCCCCTGGTGCCAGCCCGCTCCCGCCGCCAGCAGCAGCGGGGAGCCATCATCCTCCCGGCTCTCGACCTGCTCGATCGCTTCGGCCAGCACCGCCGCTTCGATTTCCTGGCGGTCACGGTTGTAATCATCGAGACGACGGGCGATGGCCTCGGCCTCGACCGGGTCGGCAGTACTCATCAGCCGCGCCCCGAGTCCGGCTTCGCCCACCCGTCCGCCAGCATTGATCCGGGGGCCGAGCAGATAGCCAAGATGGGTCGAATCCGGCCGTTCGCGCAGCCCGGCCACATCCGCCAGCGCGGCGAGGCCGGGATTGCCCCGCCGGGCCATCACTTTCAGTCCCTGCGCCACCAAGGCCCGGTTGACCCCGATCAGAGGGACCACATCGCACACTGTCCCGAGCGCGACCAGATCCAGCCAGCGCATCAGATCCGGAGCGGGGCGGTTGGCGAACCAGCCGGAGTCCCGCAGAACCCGATGGAGTCCGACCGCCAGCAGGAAGGCCACCCCCACCGCCGCCAGGTGGCGGTGCGGGCTGTCCTCATCCAGGCGATTGGGATTGATCACCGCCAAGGCCGGGGGGAGGTGGGATTCGGCGGTATGGTGATCGACCACGATCACCTCCTGACCGGCGGCGGCAGCGGCTTCCAGGGCCGCGAAGGCAGAGGTGCCGCAATCGACCGTGACCACCAATCCGGCCCCTGCCGCTTGGAGTCGGGCCAGGGCTGGAGCGTTGGGGCCATAGCCTTCGGTGACACGGTCGGGGATGTGGGTCAGCACCCGTCCCCCGGCCGCTTCGAGATACAGAGTTAACAGCGCGGTTGAGGTGGCGCCATCGACATCGTAATCGCCGAAGATGGCGATGGTTTCGCCCGCCTGGATGGCCCGCGCCAGCCGCGCCGCTGCTTTGTCGAGGTCGCGCAGGTGGGAGGGATCGGGCAGAGCATTTTTGAGGGTCGGAGCGAGGAAAGCTTCCGCCTGATCCAAGCCGATGCCCCGGCTGGCCAGCACCCGCCCGACCACTTCCGGCAGGGCCAACCGCTGCGAGAGGGCTTGGGCCAGCCGCGCCTCCCCGGGACGGATCTGCCAGCGTCGCCCGGTCAGCGACCGTTCAACCCCCAGAAGAGCCGCCTCCGGGAGGATGGTCATATCGCCAGCAGACCCCGGGTCAAATCATGCTGAACGGTCAGATAGCGGATCGTCCCCGACAGCGAGCGCATCACCAGCGAATGGCTGATCGCCCGATTGCCCGGCAGCAGCCGCGCCCCCTTCAGGACGTGACCGTCGGTGATCCCGGTCGCCGAGAACATCACTTCGCCTTTGACCATGTCATCGATATCCCGCTTGCGGGTCGGGTCTTCCAGGCCAGCGCGGGCGGCGGCGGCGCGGTCCTGTTCGGTGCGGAGGATCAACCGGCCCTGCATCTGTCCGCCCAGACATTTCAGACCGGCGGCGGCCAGCACGCCCTGGGCCGCTCCACCCGAGCCCATATAGACATCGATTCCGGTATCCGGCAGGCCGGTGGCCAAAGCCCCCGATACGTCGCCATCATCAAACAGCATCACCCGCGCCCCGGCCACCAGCACCCGGTCGATCAGATCGAGGTGGCGCGGCCGGTCGAGAATGCTAACGGTCAGATCGGAGATCTGGACCCGGCGCGCCTCGGCAATCCGGGCCAGATTTTCTTCCGGGGTGGAATCGAGATCGATCACCCCAGGCGGCAGACCGGGGCCAACCACCAGCTTTTCCATATAGGAATGCTGCGGCACCTTGAGGAACGACCCTTCCTCGGTCATCGCCACCACCGACAAAGCGTTGTTGGCGCCCCGGGCACAGATCGAGCGGCCTTCCAGCGCGGTCAGGACGATATCGATCGTCGGTCCCTTGCCGGTGCCGACCCGCTCGCCGGTATGCAGCGGTTTGGTTGGATCTTCGCCTTCACCATTGACGATAACGCCGCTCATCGCCACCCCGTTGAGGGCGCAGCGCATCGCCAGACAGGCCGCCTCATCGGCAGCTTTCTCATCGCCCCGCCCGGTACGACGGGCGGCGGCCAGAGCGGTCGCCTCGGTGACGCGGACCACCTCAAGAGCGAGGTTACGGTCCAACACCGGCGGAATTTGGGTGTGGACGGACATGATGCCTCCGCAACGGGCGCTAGAGGGTTTCGATCCGGATCAGGCGCGGCGGCTCGGCGACCGAGGAAATCGCGTTGATCCGCGCCACCGCGCGCAACATCGCCGCCTCGTCGGTCTCATGCACCGTCATCACCACCGGCACGGTCTGGTTGGGCGCCCGGCCACGCTGGATCACCTGCTCCATCGACACTTTCTCGTCGCGCAAAGCGGCGGCGATATCGGCAAACACCCCCGGCTCATCACGCACCATCAGCCGGATATACCAAGCCGAGCGGCCGGTCCCACGCGGTGCGGTCGGACGGGGTTCGAGCCGGTCAACCGGCACCCCGAAGGCGGGACCAACCCGGCCGCAGGCGAGATCGATCAGATCGGCCACCACCGCTGAAGCGGTCGGATGCGAGCCGGCCCCCCGTCCTTCCAACACGGTGCGACCGACGAAATCACCTTCGGTCACCACCGCATTGAACGGGCCGGAAACATGGGCCAGCGGGAAGGACAGCGGCACCATCGCCGGATAGACCCGGCAATCGGTGGCCATCTCGTCATTGATCGCGGTCAGGCTGGCCACGCCGAGCAGTTTGATCCGGTAGCCGAGTTCGGCGGCATAACGGATATCCAGGGCGCTGACGTGGCGAATCCCTTCACAGGTCACCGCATCGATCGACACCGGCATCGAGAAGGCAAGGCTGGCCAGGATCGACAATTTGTGGGCGGTGTCGATCCCGTCGATGTCAAAGGTCGGATCGGCCTCGGCATAGCCCAGCGCCTGCGCCTCGGCCAGCACATCGGCGAATTCGCGCCCGGTGTCCTGCATCGTGGTCAGGATGAAATTGCAGGTGCCGTTGAGGATACCCATCACCCGGGTGACGTGATTGGCGGCGAGCCCCTCGCGTAACGCCTTGATCACCGGAATCCCGCCGCCAACCGAGGCTTCGAAGCCGATATTGGCCCCGGTCAGTTCAGCGAGACGGGCCAGTTCGATCCCGTGATGGGCGATCATCGCCTTGTTGGCGGTGACGACATGCTTGCCGCGTTCCAGCGCGGTGCGGACCACATCAAGAGCGACCCCGCTGGCGCCGCCGATCAGTTCGACCAGCACGTCATATTCGGCCTCGCGGGCCAGTTCGCGGGCATCGGTGTAGAACGGCACCGTGTCGAGCGGCAGCTCCGCCGGTCGCTGCAAGGCGGCCACCGCCACCAGTTCGAACCGGCGCCCGGTGCGGGCCGCCAGCAAATCGGCATGCTTGGTCAGCAATTCGACGGTACCGCCGCCAACCGTGCCAAGGCCGGCAATCGCGATCTTGAGGGGTGAAAAGCTCATCGGCCGGATTCCGCGCGCTGTTTTTCCGAAGCCGCCAGCACCGAATCGGTACTGGCGAGGAAGGTTTTGATATTGCGTACCGCCTGACGAGTCCGGTGACGGTTCTCGACCAGACCGATACGCACGAAACTGTCGCCATATTCGCCGAAGCCAATCCCGGGGGCGACCGCAACCTGGGCATCACGCATCAGCAGCTTCGAGAATTCGAGCGAACCGAGATGGGCAAAGGCCGGCGGGATCGGCGCCCAGGCGAACATCGTTGCCTGCGGGCTGGGCACCTCCCAACCGGCGGCGGCCAGACCCTCGATCAGCACGTCACGCCGGTCCTTGTACATCGCCCGGATTTCATCGACACACTCCTGCGGCCCGTTGAGGGCGGCGGAGGCGGCCACCTGGATCGGGGTGAAGGCGCCGTAATCGAGGTAGGATTTGATCCGGGCCAGCGCCGCCACCAGGGTCGGATTGCCGGCGGCGAAGCCGATCCGCCAGCCCGGCATGTTGTAGGTCTTGCTCATCGAGGTGAACTCGACCGCAATCTCCTTGGCGCCGGGAATCTGGAGGATCGAGGGCGGCGGGGCGACATCGAAATAGATCTCGGAATAGGCCAGATCGGACAACACCCAGATCTTATGGTGACGACAGAAATCGATCACCTGACCATAAAAATCGAGATCGGCCAGCAGCGCGGTCGGGTTGCTCGGGTAATTGAGCACCAGGGCGATCGGCTTCGGCACCGAATGGCGCACCGCGCGATCAAGGGCGCGGAGGAATTCGGCATCCGGGGTGACCGGGACGTAGCGACACGAGCCGCCGGCAATGATGAAGCCGTACGGATGGATCGGATAAGAGGGGTTGGGCACCAGGACGATATCGCCCGGGCTGGTGATCGCATTGGCGAGATTGGCCAGCCCCTCTTTCGACCCAAGGGTGACGATCGCTTCGCGCTCGGGATCGATCTCGACCCCGAACCGGCGCTGATAATAGCCGGCCAGCGCCTTACGCAAACCGGGAATGCCCCGGCTCATCGAATAACGGTGGGCGCGCGGGTTGCGGGCCGCCTCAACCAGTTTCTCGACGATATGCGGCGGGGTGGGCTGGTCGGGATTGCCCATCCCGAAATCGATGATGTCCTCGCCGGCAGCGCGGGCGCGGGCCTTCATCGCATTGACCTCCGCGAAAACATAGGGCGGAAGTCGTTTGAT